>Ga0307947_1002155_pt1 | contig 15783 bp, 18 predicted proteins | sample OrgLakmetagen232_FD_201840 | JGI IMG/M metagenome (GOLD analysis project Ga0307947, IMG submission 201840) | Saline water microbial communities from Organic Lake, Antarctica - #232 | ecosystem: Environmental > Aquatic > Non-marine Saline and Alkaline > Saline | place: Antarctica: Organic Lake...
GGCTTCTCGGCCTTGAAATTAGCAGAAGAGCTTGTTTTTAGTACCTAATTTGGACATTTAAGCCCAAGGCGCATTCTCATCGCTGCACCGTCTTTGACTCAGATGCAGGGTTATGTGACGATCAAACCACATGTGTAGTCTTTACAGCTTTGCATCTTTGCATCTCCAGGCATCCATGCGGCATGTGTTTGCCATCCATATTGCGTTTGTATCTACCTTCAGTGCTGTGTCATCAGGCCAATCACTCGACTTTTTGTCATCTAACATTGCTCTGTTGTATACATTGTGCTTGTCGGTTATGCCTTATGCTACAATTCCACACAGGCACGGGTGCAGAGTCGTATCTGACATCGCTGTGCGGGCAGGCTGTGTGGTTCTCAGCTTTGAGGTAGAGCATGAAGCAACAAATAAATCAGACCAAGAGGGACTGGCTGAGGTATGCCGTCTTATCAGGGCAGACGTAGATGCATGGGCAGAGGAGAATGGCATGCTGGACGACCAGGCTGGTGCTAAAGAAAATCTTCTGTCTGTTCAGGTTTGTGAGCAGGCGCGTGAATTAGCGAGCGGCAGGCACTGCAGTGTTGTTTTATTTTGGTCGATACACAAACTGTACGTGCGATGTGACTGTGTTACTTCCCTAGAAAGTCTGGAATGATTCTTGCAAGCAAGGTACGTAAGTTTGGCTTTATATGCTTGGATGTGTGTGTTCAACTTTTCAGCACACTTTGCCTTTTCGTATAATCATGGAAGGTTTTTTCGTTTGGAACATCAGCGTTTGCTGCGCAGTGCTGCTCTGTGAAGTTGGCTGGCTTATGGTTTTAAGCAGGTGTATTCCTCAGAAATCAAGAAAAAATGAAGTTTCTATGATAACTGTGTGTTCCCAAAAACGTGGTGCTGTATGCGAATCATTGGAGGACGTTTGAGCAATAGTTCAAAGTGAACTATTATACAAGCACGATTATGGTAATATCTTTGCATCGAACTCTTTAAATATATGGCCGTGCTTTGCAGGTTTGTCAGTACAGCACAGTGGCAGGTGCTGCAAATGGAGCGGTGAACCATACAGCCAACAGTACTGCCGATGCTACTGCGCAAGCTCCCTTTAACTGCAGCATCACCGTCCCTGTTCCATTCCTCGCTGTACCCTCCAATGCTGTGCTGCCTGATGGGGAAGGGAAGGCCAGCAATCAGATGGGCAAAGAGGAAGCTGGCACAGCTGTGGTCATTCGGGCTGTCATCCAGGCTCCTGCGAGCTTGGCTGCCCTTCGTGGCTGGCAGGTATGTGTGCTAAAGAGTTTTGGGATGGCTTCCTGCAGGTGTGTACACATTTCGTAACGTTGACGAAGTAAATGGATTTGTAGAAACTCTTTATTCTAGCGGCCCACACAGCCAATGATGATGGGACAATAACAATGTTGTACACTGCTATCAGACGCAAGAAAACAGGCATTTTCTGCCTGCAAGTTGTATGGAAAGACTTTTTAATTGGAGTCACTATGAATACTGTTTAGGAGGAGACATACGAGCTGCATAACGTAATTGGTTTGGTGCTGCAAATGCAGAGCTCAGCTGACAATCCAGAGAAGGATGGAGAGGATGGCTTGCGTCTCCTGGCTTGCCTGGAAGGCCACTTCCTGCCGATCACTCATGTACAAGAAGTGACCGACACAGACTGGCCTTGTGGCAATGGAGAGCGTGTGATGCAGGTGTGTTTGGGGATAAGGAGTGGGAAGGTCGGGCTCGAAAGTAAATCAGGTTTGCTGAAGGAGCGAATAGTCTAGAACAAAATTGGGGCTGAATAAGCTGATTCAGGTTGTCAGGAACTGACTCAAACTGATTTGAAGGCCTGCAGCTTGTCTGAAGACGTGCATTCTTCTCAATTGTTCATGCAATTGCACGCCTGGCAATCGCTTGGACGATGATTTGACTTTTAGGGTTGGCCAGAATCGTATATATGCACCGTATATGACCGTATATTTAGTAAATTCTCTGCCAAAAACACCGTATATACACCGTATATAAATGGCTCTGGCCAACCCTAATGATTGTACATCTAAATTCCCCACTTACAGGTGCACGTGAAGCTGCCCCCTGGCATTGCTTTAAACCACTCCCCCACCTCCCACCTTCCACTGTTGTTGGAGCTGTGGGCTGGTGGCAGAGTGTTCAGTGTGTGCACTGTCTTTCTGCTCCCTAGCATGCATGCCAGTGCAGTTACAGAGTTGGGTGCATGGCTGTCTATGTCTGGCCACCAAGGAGCGGAAGCGGAGGAACAGCTGCAGGGGCAGCGGGTGTTTGTTGATGACATGGTAGACTGGCTGAGGTGTCATGCTGCAGCACTACAATGTCCTCCACAGCAGCCAAAATACGAGCAGCAGCAGCAGCAGCAGCAGCAGCAGCAGCAGCAGCAGGAGAAGGATGTTTTCGAGGGTCGGGAGGTGACAGATGTATCCAAGCTGGAGCTGGAGCTGATGCGGGAAGTGGGCATGGATCTTATGGTGTACAGTTCATCTTGTGGAATGCTGGCACTGGCAGGTGAAGCTAAAACCTTCATTACCCTCGCAGCTGACTAGGTCAACACACACTGAGGCTCAAGCTTTGATGCGGACGTTTACTAGTGCTAGCTTTTTCTGATACACACCATTTTCTGAAACACACATGTTCTGATACACACCATGTCGCAGATGCAACTGCACTTATCCTTTCCGCAACCCTTTTGGTGCAGCCTAAACAGGGCATAACCCAAATAAAGTAGCGCGTGTAGGTTACGCAATATTTTTTAGTTCAACGCGTCTTCTGGTTTCTTTCTGCAGGGTTTCTGATGTCCGCTCTTCAAGCGCCGCCTTTCAACCTCTGCTCCATAGCTTTCCGCAATGACAGTTTGTGCAGCAGCAACACTTTCAGCAGCAGCTGTCTTTATTCAGAGCGTTGCACACCAGAAATGCCTGTCAGCCTCTCATCCCAGCAGGCAGCTGTCTTTATGCAGAGCGTTGCAGGCAGCTGTCTTCATTCAGAGCGTTGCACACCAGAAATGCCTGTCAGCCTCTCATCCAGCTTTGCCACGACAGCAGCCTCAGCCTCAGCAGCAGCAACAGCAGCAGTAGCCTCAGCCCCAGCCTCAACCTCAGCTCCGGCCTCAACCTCAGCAGCAGCAGCAGCAGCCGCAGCAGCAGCAGCAGCACTGTCGCACAACCACGCTCGAAAATATATGAAGCAACAGGCTGTTTGCCTGTGCACGCGCATCTACAACATGAATGCCACGCCCTTCTCCGCGTGGTTAATCTCCGAGCATCAGCTGATGATCGTGCGATGGGCCCAGGTGGCCAGCCTATTGTTGCTGGTGCATATTTTCCGCCCTCACTCCTTTGGTACTGCATACCAGCTAACCAGTCTGCTCATGCTCCTTGCAACCTGCATCATGATACTGGCAGGGCAGAAGGGGCAGCACCTTAGGGTAAGCAATGAGCTCCGTCTCACATCCACCAGTTTTTCCCGCTTTTTCCAATTTTTGCAACTTGCAACCAGTGCCGTGTTTCTGGTGGTGCAGATGGGCAAGCACCAACTGGTGAGAGAGTGTGGTTGTGTTGTTCCAGTAGGGCTATTAAAGTAGCAACGTGTATACAACCATAACTTCGGAATTGCAGAGGGGGGGGCGCCAGAAGGTAAGTGAATGTGCATGTGTTGACTGAGTAGGGCATTGGATCAGACTTGTATATACAACCGTACTCCTGGCAGGGCAGAAGGGGGAGCGGTTGTGGGTGAGTGGATGTGCATGTATTGGCCCTCGGTAGGGCTTTAGAACCGTGTATACCACTATACTCCTAGCAGGGCAGAAGGGCAAGCTCCAGATGGTAGGTGAATGCGTGTGTGCTAATCCAGAAAACTTCAAATTACATCTGTTTATAGAACCAGATGGTAGGTGAATGTGCGTGTGCTAATCCAGAAGGACTTCAAATTACATATGTTTATAGAACCATATTCTTGGCAGGGGAGCAAGGAAGGCACTAGACGGTACGCGCATATCTTATTATTATATCTAACCCCAAGTTGTTATTATAACTGTGTATAAACGAAACCATACAACTAAGCTTCTGGCAGGTCTTGCTGTTGATGTGTCATCCACACATAATTAAGGTTGGCCAGAACCGTATATATGCACCGTTTCTGACCGTTTATTTGGTGATTTCCCTGCCAATAATACCGTATATACACCGTATATATATATATGGTTCTGGCCAACCCTACACATAATGCCCTCTGCAATTGCAAACAGCAGGAAGTAATAAAAAATTATGACAGATCATAGCCCAGATTGTGCCCTGCAAGATGTGTAGAACGCACCTGCTTGTGGTTTAGCATGGTTGTTCACTCCGGTTCTTTGGAAGCAAGGGTCCGATAAAACTTGTGAAAGTCTTAGAACCCTCATACTGTCCGAGCAGTTTGATGTGCAATCTTAAGGGGCCCCTGGGCTTCCTCAACCACCCCTTCATATTACGTTGTATATGTTTATAGATTAATATTGGGAAAAGTCAAGAGCCCAAAGTGGGACCATGTAACCGTCGTAGTGCTGAAATGAAGCCCCTCGGGGTGCAGTGTTAGTACTACGCAGTGCAAGTACTGCGCCACGAGTAAATTCTTGGCCTGGTACAAATCATTATCATATATCCCATAGTAATTGTGGTGTGTACTGCACGTGGTGCTTTCAGGAAAGAGTGGGTCAACTTGGGAGTGAAAAGGGCAGAGCCTTTCTTTACTTTCTACAGGATTTGGCTATTAAGTTTGACAAGCTCTTCAGCCTTTGACAAACTTCGACCGGACTTTGAACAGCACTTATCAAACCTTTATAGATGCGTGAAAGTTTGCGAGCCCAAACTTTGCACAATTATGATTTGTGTGAAAGAGGGTTAGTTGGAAAGAGGTTTCAGTGGAGAGGGTTGCCTGAGGAGGAAGAGGTTACGTGGCTGCAGGATAAGGGAAAGAGGAGGAAATTTCCCAAAAATGGCTGCATAAGGAGGTGTGGTATGTAAGTGTTTCCGCTGAAACCCTACATATGCAGCATGCTGCGCAATATGTAAAAGGCATTCTCTCAATGCGAGTACCAGTAACCAAGGCAAGGAATGTTCCTTGTGCTTTTTGGTGTCGTTTGTAGCATAAATAGTACATGTTAAGTGTGCAGGCGCCTGCTAGGTTCTTACACCCTCCCCTTTAAGACTCCAATTTCCTTTAAGATTTTCCTGACTGGAAATCTTTATCTCTTCTGACTGGAATCCGTCTATTGGGCCCAAGCTTTCTCATGAGCTGAGGCTTTTGTTTGAGTGGTTGCAAACGAGGACCTTGCCTTCATCGAACAATCAGTGTGGGTGTACAAAAGCATGCACTAGACATTGGTCATACACACACATGCACGCACATACACGCGCACGTACACATACTCAACCTTGATCCCATACAGAGTTTACAGATAAAGCCATCAGTCAAAACGTGCGACTGCTAGGCTGCGTATGTAAATTGTGTAAACACTGTGATATTTGTCCCATATTCAACCTTAACCCAAATTCATGAATGAGGTGTATCGGCAAAGAGCGCCAGGAGGTATCTTAGGAGGGCACAGTATCAACTTGCGGTGGTAAATTCTCTTTGCATAATGCCCACGAAAGTAAAATGGTTCCATACGCTCTTGCTTGTGTCCACGTGTGTACGTGCAGGTCCAGTGGTGCTTTGCAATCATTGCAACGCTTCAAGTGGTCTGTGTACATCAGTTCTTAGCAGTGGCAAAGGTGTCAGCCGTTCATCAGTGTTTGGAAATTGGCACTTGTTTGTTTACGTTCATTCCCTTCATGGTGGGTGGTGTCTTTGTGGGTCAGACGGAGCTGAAGTTTGCACCGTGTATATAGTCTAGTACTGAGGTAGTACTGAGGTATAGTCTAGTACTGAAGTTTGTACCGTGCATATAGTCTAGACTGAGGTTTGCACCGTGCATATAGTCTAGACTGAAGTTTGCACCGTGTATATAGTCTAGACTGAAGTGTGCACCGTGCATATAGTCTAGACTGTACACCTGGAAGTTTCCATGCCTGCGTAGTGTGTGTGTGTCACATACTAAATAACGTGCATATGCACTGATTTGGTCAAACCTGCATTTCTTGTGCAAGCTTACACTCTGATGGCGAGATGCCAATGTAGAATGCTGCATAGGCAAAGTCCTATACATGTACGCATGGTGCTGCACAAAGTCCTATGCATGTCCTATACAAAGTCCTATACAAAGTCCTATACATGTACGCATGGTGCTGCACAAGCACTCACCTCGCACGCTTAACTACTTGCACCTGGTCATCTTTCATCACAGTCCTGTTTACAAAGAATCATAATATCTAGTCAATTTTGAGCTCACCATTTCACACACAAAGCTTCTGTGCCCACCCTCTGGTCTCATCACACACAAAGCTGACGTATCCATCCTGTGAGCTCATCATATCTTACACACAGCTCGTCATGTTGCACACACAGCTCTTATGTCCATCCTGTGAGCTCATCATATCACACACACACACACGGCTTGTCATATCACACACACAGCTCACATGTCCATCCTGTGAGCTAGTCATATCACACACACACACACAGCTCGTCATGTTGCACACACAGCTCTTATGTCCATCCTGTGAGCTCATTATATCACACACACACACACACACGGCTCGTCATGTTGCACACACAGCTCTTATGTCCATCCTGTGAGCTCATCATATCACACACAGGGCTTGTCATATCACACACAAAGCTGACGTATCCATCCTGGGCTCATCATATCGCACACAGCTCGTCATGTTGCACACACAGCTCACATGTCCATCCTGGGAGCTCATCATATCGCAACACAAAGCTCATGCGTCCACCCTCTTTTGCATCACACGCTTGCCTGCCCTATGCAATTCCTGACAATGATTTTATCGAGGCTCTTTCTCCTCTGCATTTGTTTACTGTCCTCGCAGCCTGTGAGAGTAAACTTGATCAGCACCACATACACATGACATATGCACCTTTTTCCGGGGCATAATCGCAGAACTCCCAGCAGAGAAACTTCAATGTATAGGTACCGTCATACATGGTGTATACATACTCCATTTATAGGTAAAGTCATACATGGTGTATACATACTCCATGTATAGGTACAGTCATACATGGTGTATATATACGGCTGTGGCCAACTTTACGTATGAAAAGCGTGGTCCTGGAAATGAAAGCAAATGCATATCCTCCTCACTGCTTCCCACCCCCTCCATCCAATGTTTCTGTCTGTGCAGCTCGTCTTCAACATAAGCAATGTGCAGTTGCTCCTCTTTGAGCTGGCGTACATTTTGACCGGTGCCCTCCTTTGCCCCTCCGTCGTCGGCCAACCCTCGCTGTCCTACATTGTACGGGTGTGTATTTGTGTGTGTGTGAGTGTGTGTGTGTGTGTGTGTGTGTGTGTGTGTGTGTGTGTGCGTGTGTGTGTGTGTGCGTGCGTGTGACAGAAAAGCAACAAATCAGGCAATAAACACCACTATCCTCGTGATCCAAGGAGTGTGTGTGTGTGTGTGTGTGCGCGTGACAGAAAAGCAACAAATCAGGCAATAAACACCACTATCCTCATGATCCAAGGAGTGTGTGTGTGTGTGTGCGCGTGACAGAAAAGCAATAATTCAGGCAATAAGCACCACTATCCTCGTGATCCAAGGAGAACTGTGTGTGTGTTCGTGTGTGTGTGTGTGTGTGTGTGCGTGTGACAGAAAAGCAATAATTCAGGCAATAAGCACCACTATCCTCGTGATCCAAGGAGAACTGTGTGTGTGTGTTCGTGTGTGTGTGTGTGTGTGTGACAGAAAAGCAATAAATCAGGCAATAAACACCACTATCCTCGTGATCCAAGGAGTGTGTGTGTGTGTGTGTGTGTGCGCGTGACAGAAAAGCAACAAATCAGGCAATAAACACCACTATCCTCGTGATCCAAGGAGTGTGTGTGTGTGTGTGTGCGCGTGACAGAAAAGCAATAATTCAGGCAATAAGCACCACTATCCTCGTGATCCAAGGAGAACTGTACAAGAGAGTCGTGCACGATTGTTTCTTAGCACGATATGTTCTGATTTTGCAAGTTATGCAAGGAAAACTGTAAAAGAGAGTGGCGTTATTTTGCACATTTTCTGAATGTGCTGACCCTGCCACTGCAGATTGCAAAGAGGGCAAAAGACAAATGCTTAGGGTTGGCCAGAACCATATATATACGGTGTATATACGGTATTTTTGGCAGGGAAATCATCAAATATACGGTCATATACGGTGTATATATACGGTTCTGGCCAACCCTACAAATGCTGTATGTTGCCCTAAGATATTCTGTACCTTTTTGTAATGCACTCCGATCAATCAATATTCCGTACCTTTTTGTAATGCACTCCAATCAATCAATATTATGTACCTTTTGTAATGCACTCCAATCAATGAATATTCTGTATTTTTTTGTAATGCACTCCAATCCATGAGCATATTTTGCTTCATTTGTAACAACGATCTCAAGTACTTGCATGTTCCCAGAACTTGGAAATTTTAATAGCATGCGTTGTAGCGGCCATCTCTTTATACCACACTGCACTGTCTGCAAAGCATCACCGCTCCTTCTTTTTCTCAATGCTCTGCCCAACATGCCAACCTCAATGCAACTACTGCAATCCTGCTGTTTTCGAGCACATGCATGCATATCAGCATCTGTCTACCGATTGAATGACTGCCTTGCATGCCAAAAACAAAGCTGTTGCCAAGTGATGATGAGTATTAAGCAAAAGCTCCCTCGGACCCCAAAAAAGGTGTTCATTTCTTGATACGAATTGCCTTGGCTGCCTAGCCATGCCATGCCTGACATGAAATTGGGGGGTGCGCCATCGACTCAGCAGGCCTAGTTTGACGTCGTTGCTGCATGCCTTGCAGGGGCGTCTTGTATATAATCCCAGCGAGAACAAACCTGGGAATGCTCCTCTCAAAACCCCTACAATACAGGTTCTAGGTTACACAACAATACTTTTGGCTTTTGGTATACAGTTATGCGGAGAAGATCTCCTTGGTCCCTTGGCCCACAAAGAAGGTGTTCGTTTCTTAATACAAACTGCCTTGGGCGCACCTTTTTTTGGCGAGCATGATGAGTGTATTGGGGAGAGAGACATTCCCCTTCAATGAACCGTGCCTCATTGTCAAAAGCATAAGTTAGAACCAAAAGCCTTGCCTGGACCATCAATAAAACGCATCATCTGATATACAAAGGCTTACTTTCTCTTTTCGGCAAATGTTTACTTCCCTCAACTTTTGCTTCCTGCTTTCACTGTCCATTCTTCTGCTTAATGCTAGGTATGGCCAGAACCATATTATACGGCGCACGGCATTTTTGGCAGGGAAATCATTACGTATACAATCATATTGCCAGGTATGGCCAGAACCATAGTATACGGTGCACGGCACTTTTGGCAGGGAAATCATTACGTATACGATCATATTACTAGGTATGGCCAGAACCATAATATACGGCGCACGGCATTTTTGGCAGGGAAATCATACCGTATAAGGTCATATACGGTATGTATAAACGGCTCGGTCATATATGTTGTATATATACTGTACAGTCATATATGGTCATATACGAAGAATATATACGGTTCTGGCCTACCCTACTTGCTGCCCAATATTCTCTCATATCGATTTGCTTTTAACTCGTGCCATCCATCGTTGCTGTTCTTGTAGGCTGGATGCATGCAAGCCACATGCATATTGGCTTTCCATTTTTCCAGGCGCAACGCACTTGCGACATTTACTACACTTGAATTGAACAAAGTAAAGGTAAAATAAGGCAAGTAAAGTATTTTGACGATAGAGAGAGTCTTGCAGGTGAAAGAAATCTTGCTTTCTTGGGATCTGTTTTGAGGATAAAATGGAAAGTCTATGCATGTAGAAATGCAGAACACCGCAAGGTGCGTGTCTTTTATGACTAGAAAATATGTTTGGGCGTGGAGCCTACACCTGGGATGCAAACAGTTGAAGGAAATGCTGGTTTTTACCAAAAGAATACGAGCATTAGGAATGATGCGTGTGATGATGCGTGTTGATGATGCGTGTGATGATGCGTGTTGAGCATTAGGAATGATGCGTGTGATGATGCGTGTTGTGTAAAATCGTGCTATGTGCCTCTTTCACCATCTTTTGGCTAAAAGCCTTCTCGTTTTTGTGGGCTGTCCTCAAGTGCATGCCGTACATATGCAGATTTAACAATGGTCCATGTAGTGACTTGTCCGTAGCCACCTTGTTGCTAAAAGGTGGCAGCTTGGGTACTACCTGTGTTGAATCTCAACCTCTTGTCTGGGCGAGTTGGTGTATTCTGATGCGCCTTCGGCTACCAGTTAAACTATGCTTTTACATGCGTATGCGATATTTGTTACGCTTAGAAAGGTAGGGACAAGCAGCAGATTTGCGAGGGTGTTGGAAACATGTTGGGAGTCATTGGAATTGGGTGCAATAAAAATGGAAGCTATTTGATAACAAAGTATCTGTGATTTCCGTGGATCATGATCTCATTTTGCACAAAGCACATCCTTTTCACATTTGCACTTCTCTCCAAAGCAAATGCGTGGCTGTTTCACAATTTTAAATAAAGTGGGTGAGCACCTGATTATGTGATGCTGAGTCCAGGTAGTGAGTCGGCACGCTATTTCATTTTTTCCCTTTTACTCAGTTTGTTTTTGCTTCAGGCGTGGAGCGTGTATCCTGTAATAATGAGTAACAAAAGGTCACAATAGGGGCTGAATTTCATCCAGGTTGCTTGGCCGATCTGCCGCTGACTGGTTTCGGCCAGCCACACAGAATTTTGATTTAGATTTAATTTACATGGGCCCCAGGGGGAACTTGCCAGACTGTTCGGCTGATTGGCCTGTGACTGGTCCTCGCCAGTCAACAATAGTGAGGGTGTGCGCCTAAGCTAGAAGAGAGATGGAAAGATATACAGAAAGTAGCCCTCAGCCTAAAACGGCTAACATTTTTCAAGACATGTTGAGACAGATCCAAATGCAAATGTCTCGGCAATCGAAGAGGCACGCACATTGGTATAATTTTTGTTTGTTGGCGTATTACATGCATACTAGGTCAAGGGGAGGTAGCAAACTCCCTGTTACGAGGTTGAAACGAACTGAAAGTTGATAAATAAAACGGGAGCAAGAGAGACAGGCTAGAGATAAAAGAGGGGGCAACCCTAGGTTGATGAGAATAAGGGCAAAACGTATACGAGAAGGTTAAGCACGGGAAAGAAAGAAGGAAGGAAAGCCTGTGTACTTTGGTGCCTTCGTAAAAACAAGGTTTAGGAAGGCAGGGCCAGTAAAGAGTAATAAAAAGGCAAAGTTGAGGGCATGTCTAGCTACACCACCGCGAGGCACTCAACATAAAGACTAGGGAAGTTAAGAATTAGCCGGGATACAAGCAGCTAAGCCATTGTGATGACTGGTGCGCCAAAACCAACTCCAACACAACCCAAAAAGAAGAAAGAGTTCCCCTACAGAAAACGCAGCTGCGCCAACTCAGCACTCTCAGCACAACAAGCCCTACTAGGAGACAAGAAAGGAGAACAGTGAGCTATAAGTTTAGATAACAAGAGCCGGGTTGTCTTACTAAGAACCTAGAGCAAGGGAAGCAGGCCAACCTTGTCCTAGAGCAAGGGGACAGACATGCTAGGATGGGAGCTGCAGTGAATCAGCTAAGGAGCCGTTTGGCCTAGCATAGCATACACAAAGGGGTGAGTCTGGCCTAAGTCAGAGAAACTGGAGACACTATAGTAAGGTAGCTACCTTGGCAGGCTGCAAAGTCTTTTTAAGGCTGCGAGGAGAAGATCAAGTGCCCTAGTTTCTACTTATGCAGGCTCTAATAAGCCTGTCCTAGCTAGTGTGCTAAACATCAAACCCCTAGCTCTCAACATGGCAGTCAGTGCAGCTAGGCACACAACATACCACACTTCCTTCCTCACTGTTTGGCATGGGTGCTCCAGCAGCCACACATGCTGTGGTAGAAGTTGCACCCCTTCTGGGAGGTTGTGTTGTGTGGCTCGCCTGATGGCTGAAGCTCTTGTGCAAGTCCAGAAGACGTGCTCCCGTAGCTGCGGCGCCTGTGCAGCACGTGACGAGGCGGCTGCATGTTGCCAGCCACATGGGCAAGCTGTCCCACGCTTCATGAGCCATCCGTGGCCCCCTGCTCCCACCACACCATGCTGGAGTAGCTAGGCGCCACCAAACTTCCTTTCAGGTATTCTCCCATGGGAGATGGGAGCCTCCATACCTGACGTACTCGCGCCGGGAGCGCCTTTGCTATGGCCAGGGCTGTGGGGCACATGTCTTCTAGCGGCTGGGTGGGGGCGGCTAGGGTAATAGCTGACTCTGCGCATTGCTGCCAGGCTTCCATCCTACTGTTTGGCTTGGCTGCATGAGGAAATTTGATAGATAAAACGGCACTGCAAAAAGAGGTTGGTATGTTGCCAACTTGCTATCTGTGTCCTGTGGGTTCAATCCCTCAACATCTCTCCACACTGTCCGCAATCTGTGCCTGAGATCATCAGTGAACTGAGTGGAAGTTCCCTGCCGCACTGCTTGCACAAATGAATCAACGCCGCAATCCTTGAAAAGCATCTAAGACCTAGCAGTCCAGCAGGAGGGGGCACGTATGCTCAGATCCGCTTTCAGCACCCTGCTTAACGTCACAATGTTTGACTTGAGCATGCACTATTGTACAACTTGACAACAGACCTGAACCAGTAAAACTGCAGTGCCTCGTGTCCACACTCCCTCAAGACAGCCTGGGCTGAGCCCAATTCGTGGTGGTACGCGTAACATCCAGCGTGCACGTAAAAAATCTCATGTGTCGCACTTGCAAACCACTTAAACCTCTTTAATAAATTTAGTGCCCCACACCTGGCCAGCATACATACCGGCTGGGAGCACATACGTCTTCCCAAGTTACAGAGACACATATGGCCTATCCACCAGCGAATTCTCACGTACAAACTGACGAACCCGAAAAGCAGATGCCATCAAAGGACCAGCTGTGTGCTTAGAGGACTTGATCATGCTCATTGTAAAATCTGTGAAACATCATACCCAGATAATTGAAATAATTTTCATGAGCAAGCGGCACTCTCCCAACGTTCGTTGAACACAGGCACATTTGAACCAGATGAATTGAATTGAACCACCTCAGACTTCGCAGTATTGATAATAAGGTGCTTTCTCTGAGCATTCAGTGCAAACGGTTGAGCATGGTCTGCATCGCATCAGGATCGTTAGCCATCAGAGTCAAATCATCAGCATACAACATGTGCGTCATAGAGGAACCAATTTTGCCTGTGACAGCGCCTTAAACACCCGCTGCAATCTCATCAACATCATTAATGTACAGAGAGAAAAGCAGAGGGGACAAAGGGCAGCCCTGCTTCGCACACGTGTTAGGGTACACTCAAGCAGTCTTCTCTCCATCCTTCAAAATGTATTCATCAGTGTCAAGACATGAATAATGGACAAAAAAGAAGCCGGCATGCGTTTCCGCTGCAGGTGTTGCCAGAGGTCCTGTCTAGGGATGGTGTCATATGCTTGTTTAAAATCAATGAATGCAGTGTGCATGAGGCCAGATTCACCTGGCTTGAGTGTGCGTGCAGCATGCTGGAGGTGCCGTAAAATAAGCAAAATGCAGAGGGGAAAAAGGAAAAAATATGTTCATAGTCCTGGCTCCAAACATTCTTAACTAATGCGAGTGCACTTCTAAAAAAGGGCCTTGCGTGAGTCAATTGACTATGAACTAAGGTGTTGAGGAGCTCGTCTATTTCTTCCACTGTTCCTGGGCTGGCTTTGTCCTTGGCTGTCCTCTGTTGGCTGCTGAAAATCCTGTTATTTACGGCACCAGTTCATCCACTTATTTGATAATGTTTCTGAAGGTGATATTAAAGGTTTTGTTTTCCAACATAACTCAGAAGTTTACAAATTTATTAGTGCAGCTGTCGATCTTTTTGATTGATTTATGTGTTGGGACCTATAGGTTGAGCAGCCATGCCAGGCTGGAGGCCTTTTTAATCCAAACTAAACTTCTAAACTTTGGCTGTCCTCTGTTGGCTGCTGAAAATCCTGTACCTGTGAGTGTGATGAATCTTGTGCGTGCTGTTGAGGTGATGATCTGTGTGAGGATGATGGTTGTTGGGGATCTGTGAAAAATGAATTTTGAGAGCGATCGGTCCAGTAGTCTTCAACAACATGAGGGACATCCTTGTGTATGTTTTTCGCCGGCTCTTTTGTAGCCTCCCACAATGGTGTACCCTCCCACTTGATCAAGTGCTTTTTCGCTTCCTCGTGAGATCGTGCAGTTTTAGGCTCATGGACCATGATGTAGTCTATGGTAAAATACCCTTGGTTGATGTCGACACGAACAGGCGGCGGTGCCGGCTGCTCTCTTTCTGGAAACAAAGCAGATTCTGTGTCTGTTGGCCGTATAAGGCTGATGTGAAAAACGGGGTGGCATTTCATAGAGGAAGGCAATTTGAGCTTGTAAGCCACCGGAGATAATACTTGTACAACTTGAAAAGGATTAATAAGCCGTGGGCAAAGCTTAGGAGTGTCCCAGGACAAGTGCTTGGAATTCAACTTATACATCTAGGGGTTACAAGGGGTTACAACGGCACCTAATTATACCAGCAACTTGCAAAATAGAAGAGCTATCAGCCGACTTTACGGAGCGTGTATGAGTTTGTGAAATGTGCAAATGATGTGTGCGTGAAAAATAAATGCTCACTGCAAAATGAATGCGTGGCTCCAGTGTCAGTCAAAACTGTCACAGGTTTATTTGAAGGTTAGAGTATGCCTAAAAATACTTGTGTGAGTTTACTCGGTTCTCAAAGTGCAGACATTTGCGGTTGTGGGACGATTTAGTCTGCATAAAAAGTGATTGTATAAGGTAACGGTTCCTTTCAGCCGAGAGCTACTTTGCCTTCTTCGAGAGTGATGAACTTACCGTACCTTTCTTAATTCACCCCGGGTAAATATCGTTTTTGCCCTCCGGATTGATGCCGGCATCGTATAATATATATTTATTCAGAGGATCCGGGGTTAACCGGGGTTAGCGAAATTAAAGTTTGGTGGGTGAGTGAACAGTGATGAGCGGAGAAGGCCCCTCCGCCCCCCCCTCCCCTCCCAGGCCCCGCCTCGTCCCCAGCACCAACACCAGCCCCAGCGTTAGCAGCACCGGTTGCGCCCAAAGGTGTGTTCCAGCGGACGCTGCAGCGGACGTTTGACAGCTTGAAATTCTTTAAGTCGGCATCGACAGCAGAGGAAAAAGCAGCAAAAGGAGGAGCAACAGAAATCCAACCAGGCTGCAGCAGGCAAAAGGGGAGAGGGCTCAGCGTGAAGCAGCATCAGCACACATGCAGACGCACAAACTCGCATGCGCATACACACACACACACACACACACACACAAACTTGCATGCGCATACACACATGCGCATACACACACACACACACACACACACACACACATGCATGCGCATACACACACACACACACACGCACGCACGCACGCACGCACACACACACACACACACACACACACACACACAAACACACACACACACTTGTATGCACAACACGCACGCACATGCACACGCACACGCACAACAAGCGAGAAACGAAAACACACATGCACACGCACATTCGCGCATGTGCATGCATACACCTGTGTATACCC
>Ga0307947_1002158_pt1 | contig 15778 bp, 16 predicted proteins | sample OrgLakmetagen232_FD_201840 | JGI IMG/M metagenome (GOLD analysis project Ga0307947, IMG submission 201840) | Saline water microbial communities from Organic Lake, Antarctica - #232 | ecosystem: Environmental > Aquatic > Non-marine Saline and Alkaline > Saline | place: Antarctica: Organic Lake...
TGTGTGTGTGTGTGTGTGTGTGTGTGTGTGTGTGTGTGTGTGTGTGTGTGTGTGTGTGTGTGTGTGTGTGTGTGTGTGTGTGTGTGTGTGTGTGTGCAGGTTTATTCTGTTTTCCACGAGCAGTGTACATTGCAAAAACATCTGTGTACCCGAAAAAACAGGTCAAGAGGGCCAAGTTCCAGCGTATGTCCGAGCGCATGTCCACAGCCATCAGTGACGCAGACGCTTCTACAAAGGAAGAGCCAAAGATAAACCAGTAAAGTTTTGAAGGAATCTCTGCAAGTCATTAGCCAGCATTTTCAACGCACATTCCGCCACCTTCCGCTGTGGGAACAATCCCTTCATGTGCGTGGAGCCTCACCACCAGCATCCGGGACATGTGGGCTTCAGACGGCACAAGGGTGCAAAATGAATAACCATTTAGCTGATCCATATTCCTAATTATTGACATTGAACCTAGATTTTCAGGACTTCTTGATTAAAATGCTGGGTCCAAGATGCCCGACCGAGTCGGAAATTATGTCCGCTTTTGGTCAATCGTAAAGACAGTAGATCGGGGCAGTCCTATCAGCCGGACAACAATGTTGCGAAGGCCCCCCACGTTCACAAATGCAAGACAGTAGATCGGCGGTGTCCTGCTGAATTTATAGGGCAGGAAAGAACCATCAAACTTTTTTCTCAATTTATACAGCACTACACAGCATGTAGCAAGGAACCTTCCAACAACCACGTCAAAACAACGTCAAAACAACGCTACCTTCCTGCCAATTGGCCAGTTGTTCCACGAGTGTTATACAACCATACATCTATAGCACTACATCAACACTGCATTTCCAGCTGCTGCCCTGCACTTGAACACTAGACGCCACCAACATGTTCGAAGTTTTGACACAGACTCAGTTCAAAGTGGTGTTTTGCTCTTATTCTTTACCTGCAGGTGCCCCATCTACCAGACTTCGGTCGACACGTCGACACAGTATGTGGGGAGATGGTGGCACCACGATTCAGCAGTTGCAACAATTAATCCATGCTCAGTTCAGTACCAGTGCAGTAGGTTATAGTACAGACCAGTTTCAGTAGTCTCAAACTTGTGTTCAAACTCCAGTTGTCCCTGCGTTTCCAACTTGTCTAACTTATTTATGTGTGTGCAATGTGCGTGGGTTTTGCCCTTTTGAAAGGTCTTAACTATGTTTCAGTATGCGTCTAATTTGATGAACCAACATCTACACTTTGATGCGTTTTTGCCTACTTCTTCTCGTGTCTTTAAGGTTAGCATTTTCCAGTTGCGTCACAGCCCTTTTTTTACTTGGTTTACCTCGTTCTCATAGGTTGAATGCCTTTGTAATCCAAACTAAACTGAACTTATACAACCAGGGGATGATTTTAATGCGCGTAAAACGTCCTAAATGCCTAGATTTTAATCGGTTGTTGGGTGAAAAAAGTACAATAATGCCATGACGGTGCAAACACTTGGAGCTCCGAACATTAGTAATTCTTTAGCACAACTCCCCCCAACCTGCAAGAGGAACATGACCAAGTGGCCTTTAAAACTTCTGTTTCCAGTCAAGAAAACATACAGTAGTGGACTAAGGCTTCGTAGCAAACTAAGTCGCCACGCTTTCCTCGAGCGCGCGCTGATTGCGTTTTACGCACCCAAAATAGCCCCAACATCAATGCTGGCTATGTCTCAACAAAACAGCTTTACTTCAGCTTCTGGACGTTAATAAGAGGATTGAAATTAATATCCCAGCGAGACTAGTTTAGCATCCCAGCAACACTCATCATCTCTGCGTGCACAAGCCTACCTACTATCTGTTCTCCCATGGCTTGCTTGCCCTTGGTTCGCCTGTTCTTTGCTTGTTTGCAGGAGCTCAAGCATCTTTTGAATCGAGGAGACTAGAGAGGTGGGGTGGAAGAGAACGTGGCCATCATCGCTTACTATACTGGGGACCTCAACCACGTGCCTCACCCCCATTGACTCCAATGCCTGAGAGCGTGTATGGATGTAATTTCATGTGTGTGTGTGTGTGTGTGTGTGTGTGTGTGTGTGTGTGTGTGTGTATGTGTGTGTGTGAGTGCATGTCTGTGTGCGTGCTTGTGTGAGGACATGTGCGTGTATAGTATACACTGTATATGTGTATATGTGCGCCTCAAGAGAGGAACGAGCAAATTGCGGATGACGGCAATTGTGCCAGGCTTTGACAGTGCGTGCAGAGGTGAGTGGAATACAATTGTACAGAGGTTAACGCTTAGAGGGACACAACATCCAGCTTCAGGGCCTACAGCAATGTCTATTGTACCATGCTATTATGCCACCACACACTTAAAGAACTTGGTACACTTCAATTCCTTTCAATTGAACTTTAACGACGCTTTCACTGCTCCAAGCGCAGTTTGGTATGCTGGTGCTTTCTGAAAAGTAATTAAGGAACCTTGACCTGCCTCGTCTACAACAGCATCTTACCTCGACACCTATAAAATTAGCATTTTCGAATCGCTGTGAACGCGCGAGCTGCTCCTTTTTCTTGATGACCCACCTCAACCTCCCATGACTAAAGAACAGCAAGCTTAAAAGGTTGGACGGTATAAAGTATGATGCTCCTCCCACCTGCAGGTCCACCTCAATCTCTCCCAGACGTGGGACCAGCAAGCCGGTCACGTAGGCAGAGGGGGGATGGCTAAGACGACGCAGACCCTTGCGGCTATTTCTCCGATTTGAGGCGTCAGATACCTACAGTTCAAAGGATTAGTACGTAAATGAGCCTGTGTTTGCGTGAATAGGCGTATCCCTTTGCGCCTTATCACCTTATGAAGCATCATCATATCATCATGGTTAAATTGGTCACGGGGTTCACATGCATAAGGTTGCGCACGCACAAGTCCCACCCACACTAATTTGCAGCGACGTGTAAAGCAGAGCATGCACCTTTGCACGGGCATTAACAGCCACACAGCCACACCGCCACACACAGCACCAGCACACACCGCTTGCACTATGTCTGCTGCAGTCATCGGACCTCTGTGGGTGCCTGCTCTTGAGGTCTCTCTGTCTTGGTTACCGTTAAGGAGGAGGACCTGGAAGCAAGCGCAGGATCCGTCAGGTGGACAGAAAAGATGTGGGAGTCAGGACAGGCGCATGGATCCAGTAGGGAGGAAAGTTGCAAGACTCGTGCGGAATTTTGAGCTGGCGTGCATTATATGTAACTCCATGCATGCTTCCACAGCTGGAAAAGGTGGTGCTGGCTCGTGACATTACATTCCTATGCGCAAATAGAGGATCTAACTTCGACATTGCCTAGCCAACGCAATCCTTACACACAAACACAGTGCCACACCTTTGGTGCGCAGCAGGCAGCAATGGCCTCTCCCATTCCCTCGAGGCACACAACGGGGCAGATGCTGGTGTACAAGCTGCCCATGCCGTAGATCACAGCATCGGCCTTCTCAAGCTCTGGGGGTACATATAACATATAACATAAGAAGGATGAACACTCTGGGTGTACACACAACATAAGAAGGTTGAACACACACCATAAGAAGCTCTGGGTGTACACACAACATAAGAAGCAGTTGGAAGACCAAAACGAAACAGGTGACTGTCTGTAGATCGTAACCTTACCCTTTTATAAAGCTTAATAGTAGGCGTGAGCTGGTAAAGCCTCACAAATCAGTGGCAATGCTATCACAGCCTCCTTGTACAAAAAGCACACAAATACGCAGATACGCAAAGCACACACAGGACACACACAGGACGCACCCGAGACAACACGAGGGTTAGCGCGTGGCAGCACCTCCCTTTCATGACGATGTTCTCCGTTTCCAACTTCTCCTCCACCACTAGATAGGTAGAACACGCGTCGAAGGGGAGAAGGCAAGGGGGGATGATGGTCAGGGCCTTTGTTCACAGTGTTTGAGCCTGCAAAAATAGAATGGGTTTCAACGTCAAAACTTAGGGACGGGAAGGTTATAGGTAATGTCTTCGGGGGTGTTGAATTCAGAGCTGGTGGCAAACAAGCAACACATTTGAGGCAGTGATGCCACTACCGGCTTGAAAACTGGGAACTTTTAAACTGGTCCGCACAGACCTCAATTGCTCCTGCGCCAAACCACCATATGCTGCCTTGGATTATAAAATCTAATACAACAGTTCCTATGTTTTTTAGAGATGTCATGGCACGCGCCACAAGGACGAGCTCATAGCTTTTGCAATACCTACTAAGTAAACTACTTATCGCATATCTACTAGATGTGCTGTGTACACCGTACACCGTACATACTCGTACTCACCGCCCACCCTTAAAATACATAAATTACAGCGACCGCCCACCGCCCACCTACATCTTTGGGGCCCTTTTCACAGTCTAAAGGATCAAGGGGGTTTCTATCATGCATTCTGCCAAACAGCTACTGTTACAGGCCCAAACCCGCCCCTTCATTCCCTGAAAAACACTCAAATATTAACGCAATATTACGTATAATCTTGAATCTTACTATATTATCCAAACCGCCTATTCCAAAAACGGGCGGTGGTATTTTCTGTGTATGGTAGTGTGCATCATGCACGTGTGCAGCTCAAGATATCAAAGGATAAACATGTCGTGATTGATTCGGTTCTAAATCTTTTCACACAAACAAAAGCTCACCACAGACTGATGGATGGGAAATCTGGTTCTGTCCCTTGATAATGACCCCGTCTTCAAGTTCGGCTCCAAGTCGGATGCGCTCCTGCAACAGTACTCACATGCTTTCAGTCACGACAAGGATTGATAAGACAGCCCAACAGAGAACAAGGACGTCCTCTGTGAGGAATGAGCACGCGACGGGCAGAAGAAATAGTGAACTGCGTATTTAACTGTATGCCTATCTATGCACTACTGCACGCCTGGCATTTTTACATGTTTGTAAGCTTCAGTCGCGCAAGGTTGCATCAACGTCAACGTTCTGCGCCCTAACTGAGCTGTTACGCTGGCATACAGGCAAACTAGCAACGGCTGTATGCTCTGGCGGAAGCTCAGAGATCGCCAATTGCTATAGTTACAGCACCAGGAAGCTAACAACTAGGTGCATGCACATACACACTCAATTACACACACAAATCACACGAACACATACACACCTCAGTGCGGATGGCAGGCAGAACTAGGGAGCCCTCAGGAATGCGTGCCACCCTTGAAAACTGGAATACTGCGGCCTCAAGGGATCCAAAAAACAGACGGGATCCGGCAAAGAAGAAGTTGCCTGCACACATTAACACACATATACACGTACAACTTATAATTTATAATGCAAACTTGCACATAGACTTGACACATCTGCACATCTGCTTGCCGCCAATTGCATTGTGTCTGACGTGTAAGCTACATTGTTTTGGTGTGTGCAAATTGCTAGTAATCTCTTTCTGGTTTATAGATAACACAGTACAAGCATGAAACAGGTTCTATCCTCCTTGCAGGGCAGGTACCACAGCCTCACAACTTGGGAACGCCAAATGCAACACAAAATAAGGGTCGTATAGACAAACCAGACAGTATGAATGTCCATACCTCCCTTAGCACAGTATATGCACACATTTATGAGTGGAAACCGGTACCTATGCTTCCGTTCTGGAAGTTGAAGCCATCCTGTTCGAGCGACCCCCCTTTGCGCTTGCTGTTCTCCTTCCCCCGCTTCTTTCTCTTCTTTTCAAAGTGAATGAGCAGGGAACGGATTACCTATATTTGTGGTTGTGAGTGGGGTAAATGTCAGAAGGGTACGTGATTAGACCAAAAAAGAACATACGCAGACCAAACGGGCAAGCAATACCTCCTGTTTTTTCGAATTTTGATTTCTCTGAGGGAAGAGGCAAGCAGGGAGCAGACGTTGTGGGTCAGCATGTATGTATATTCACTTGTTTCCTAATAATGTGCTTTCCAGCAGGGATTGAAGTGAATTTGACCAAGCGATCCCTTTCTTTCAAAGGGGATACAGCAGGCATTAGGATAAAAGGGGTGACGCACAAATATACCGTACCTTTCCAATAACACCCCGCATAGATATTGTTTTTGCCCTGCGGGGTGACTGCGGGGAGCTTAATTATATATCTAATTTGACCCTGCGGGGTTGTGCGGGATAGGTGTAAACAAATTTTTTTGGGTCGCTGCAAGTCATGAGCGACGAGAGACCTCCCGGCCTCCTCCCGGCCCCCCCCCCCCCCTGCCCCAGCAGCAGCAGCAGCAGCAGCAGCAGCAGCAGCAAGTGGAACGGGCTGAGAGACAGGCGCAGGAGGCAGCGATGAAGAGGCCTCCTGGCAGACCAAAGGAAAACCTTGGTTTTGGAGGACCAAGCGTGTAATGCTTGCGCACGCAGAGCAGATTACAGCCCAGCAGCATGCAGCCAAGCAGGTGGAGCAGCCGGTGCGGCAAACAAGGTCACGCACCAAAGCTGCCCGCACCCAAGCCGCGCCATCAACATGCGCAAGCATAAGCACAAGCAGCAGCAGCAGCAATGAGGAGAGCGAGGAGAGCGCCGGCAGCAGTGACAGAGGTCAAATGAAGCAGAAGCAGGGGGAAGGGCAGAAAAGGTGTAGGGCAGGAGAACAAAGAGCGTAAGACTTTCCTTTTCCCTTTTGTGTTGTTCTCTTTCTTTTCAAGCTAGTTGGTGCTGAACAGGGCTAAAAGCCCTGCGGAATGACAGCGACAAGGGCAAAAAATATTTAATTTTGGAGGTGCAGGAAGGTGCGGGATTTAACAAAATATTTCTGGGATTTGGGGTGCGGGATGAGTACGGTAAGGTACGGTACACAGAAAACTAAGCACACTGGTTGTCATTCTTTCAAAACTGCGCATATGTAAGCAACCTAAGAAAGAGTCTAAACCTACAGCTTCACTCAACTCTTTTGAGACCTTGAAGAGAACTAGCTGCTCATTGCGCTTAAACATACACATATACGCTACATTCGCATCTACACACACCTGCTTGTATGGCTCAGATACCCCATCCCACAGAGAGTGCTGGCCGTTCAAGATGCTGTACCATTCAAGCTGAGCGGCCGCAGGGTCGTCAGCAGGGAGGCGGTGTGCAAGGAGGGTCTTGACTGACTGAGCCTGTGACGTGAAGGGGGTCAAGTAGCACAAAGCAAAAGTTCTGTTAGAGCGGGCTTATCATTGGGCCTGTGGTGAAATGTAAGGCAGCTTCCTTTGAATGAACTTGATAAACCTTTGATACCTTCAGTCGCAGTGCAGCGCAAACCTGAAAGCGACTGGTCTCACGTCCAGCTTAAGTTTAATTCGAGCAAGGCGTAACTAATTGGTTCCTTACTGCTCTTTGGGATAAAATTACCCAAGCAATAGAAACCTCTCTCCACATAAAAAGGAACCTGCTTTGATACCGGGTGCCGTAGATGTCCTTGGTTACTTTGGCACTTATTTTAATTCTAACGGCTTAAACTTGAAATGGATAGCTAATATACTGGACAGAATTTACCTTAATTGGCAGATCGATTTGGAACAAAATTACATGCTGCTCAGCATTTCTCAAATTTTGCATTGTCAGCGTGCACTGCATTTTTCATCTTAGCTTAATGCCAGAACAACAAAATTAACGAATTGAGTCAACTGAAAGTGAAAAGGGCAATGTTTTGGTAATTCGTTGATAATACGTGATATGCAGCGAGGTGACAAATTACATGAGGTCACATACATACATGCCGCAGCTCTGATTGCACATCTACAAATGCGTAGGCCATACTTTGGAACGCTTCACAAGTAAAGGCAGCTCACACAGAAATATTTACAAAAAACAATTGAGCAACACATACTTTCACCAGGCAGGTCTGCGTCCATGCACTTGCCTCTTCATTGCTGCTATCTGCCAGCCGCAAGCATCGTGAGCGTATGTCTCCCACAGCAGGTCCCCCCAGCACACGCACAATTTCTGCCGTGGAGCCTCCGTCGTCAGACACAGGCAACACGTGGGCAACGCGGGTGGTGAGCTGCTGCAGCTCCTCTGTGTGTACGTGTGCGTTTGGTCTAGACACATGTGTAAGTTTTTGTGTGTGCTATTTCGTGTGCGCTTTCGTGTATGTATGTACGTATGTTTGTGTTTGTGGGTATTTCTGCATAGCAGCTAATCTGGCTCAAGCATTGCCTGGTTCTGAAATACATCATTCAAGCGAGACGCGCACCATTTTTGATTGAGATGAAATGTTTTTTAGCCAGCGTGCTTTGTGGTTCCACAAGCTTACACTATCACTGCCAACCAAGCTTGATCAGATCTCAAGATGCCTTAACGTAGTGGACATGTGCCCGTAGGCTATTTTGGGACAGATGCTAGAGGTGTGCACGCACCTGCAACGCTGTTAAATGCCGTGCCACCACTGAAGACAACAAGGGCAAGGGGTTGGTGTGCCTGTTGTAGGCTTTCAAGAGGAGGGGTTTGATGCTGGTCGTTGAGCTGATGGGCATTGCTGGCAGCCATTATGATGGTCGGAATGCCATGCGGAGGGGGCAGTAGCGTGTCTACAGAGAGTTGTGAGAGTTGTGTGAGTTGTTTTTGGGTTTGGCGTTGGAGGGCGGATATCACTATTACTACACGCACACACACCAGGAGACCAGCCTGGCTTATAGGTTTGAGCGGTGGTGGCCGCGTCCCCAGCTGTGGTAGCACTCGCAAGTGATACTCTTATCTTGCATCTTGAATGCTGAAAAGCAGTCCTTTTCACAGGAGTTCCACTTGCTGCAGGGATGGACACACAGCCAAAAATACTAGAGCTGGAGGATAGCATTAACTCATAATTGTCACTGCTGACAGGCACGAGGGTCACATTCCCTCTCGGATTATATTGGATAAAACAAAAAAAATATTAGAATTATTTCCTTGCTAAAGCATCACGTCCGCTCCCCATGTCCTCATTCCAATACTACCTGTCCCATGACATCAACCTCCAGGTGTGCTGTTGCAGGTAATCGCAATGCTAAATAGTTGCACACTTGCAGAAAAGCACAAGAATGCTCACAGGTTCGGGTGCGCGTAAACGAGTACCAGGGCCAGCTTCCGTCTCACCAGCATGATGAGGAGCATCTCTCCAGCAGCAGCAGGTCCAGCACGGCAGTGCACGTGGTAGCGAGCCTCACAGCCGGGGGCAACATTCTAGGCCTGGAGACACGCACCACGTACACTGAGTCCAATGCGTGTGGAAGTGAATGGGGGGAGTGGCTGGTGTTTTGTGTCAAGGTAGGTTGTAGGTAAATTTGTTCTACTTTGCAATCCAGCATGCTTTTGTGGCATGCGGACGGGCGCTCTTTTCAGCTCCCACATTGCCTTGCCTCGCTCAACTTTTGAGGCGTGGAGCGAGGCACCGGTTTAGCCAGACGAATAAAATGACTAGCCTAGCACTTTGCATCCCAGAGCATATAATTTTGTACTCTTTCCGCTCTCCAAAAAAGGGGTAAATATGCTGTTAGCGTTAGCTCTGCAACAGTACTCAGCACGCCCCTTGCACCATTCCACACTTCATGCCTAATAGCCAAATAGCAGTACCTGGAATTAAACTTGCAGGAGCAGACCCATGTCTGACGCCTCTGTATGCGCCTGTACATTGCAGCACACACTTACATACACACACACTCGCATGCTTAAACAGTACCGTGACCTGCCTCACGACAGCCAGCTGTCTCTGGTGGTGTGGGAGGTGTCAGAGTGTGCCCAGGCCCTCGTTGGCAGCACAGTGATCCCCTTGTTTAACCGAAAGGGTCGTTTGAAAACGGGGCCTCAGAGGCTTAAGGTAGGTACCAAAAGGGACGCATTTCAGAGTGGCTTTTAACGAAGCCTAGCAAAGAAGTTTTAGACTTGGGTATTATTCCTTCATCAAGGTGAAGGGTTACTCAGAATTACATGAGTGCACTGATATGGTTGGTAATTGTAAATACCTACTATTGGTATGCGGGTACAAAATTACACTCTAACACTTGGCAGTGTACAGGAAACTCCAAAAGGTTGTGGCCAATTTTACTTATACACAGCTGTGGAAGAGGCTGATTGGGAGTCGACTGGAAGAGGGTATGGGTAGGGTCTTTCCCTGCCTTGCCAGGCCGACCTAACACATATCATCATCGCCACCACCCTACTACTTGTTTGACTTGTGAAACCTTACACCTAAACCTTAGGTGTGGGAGAAGCGCCTCCCCAGCCTCACCTGGCCGTCGACAACCCCAGGGAAAGCCCCTCTGCATCAGCGCGGACCTCTGGCAGAGCTTGAGCATTTGCTGAGCTTGTATGACAGGTGAGTGTTGCTGCTTTTAGGTTGTTCATTGCTATTATGTGGCGGGCAGGTGCTACTAGAGTGGTCGTTGCTACTTATGTGGCGGGCAGGCGCTACTAGGGCGTTTGTTGTGCCTATTGTGACAGGCAGGTGTCACAAGGGCAGCTGCTAACCTTTTGTGATGGGCAGGTTGTGATGGGCAGGTGGTGATGGGCAGGTGGTGATGGGCAGGTTGTGTGGACAGGTGTTGTGTGATGGGCAGGTGTTGTGTGATGGGCAGGTGGTTGTGTGATGGGCAGGTGGTGATGGGCAGGTTGTGTGGACAGGTGTTGTGTGATGGGCAGGTGTTGTGTGATGGGCAGGTGTTGTGTGATGGGCAGGTGGTTGTGTGATGGGCAGGTGTTGTGTGATGGGCAGGTGTTGTGTGATGGGCAGGTGTTGTGTGATGGGCAGGTGTTGTGTGATGGGCAGGTGTTGTGTGATGGGGGGCAGGTGGTTGTGTGATGGGCAGGTGGTTGTGTGATGGGCAGGTGTTGTGTGATGGGCAGGTGTTGTGTGATGGGCAGGTGGTGATGGGCAGGTTGTGTGGACAGGTGTTGTGTGATGGGCAGGTTGTGATGGGCAGGTTGTGTGGACAGGTGTTGTGTGATGGGCAGGTGGTTGTGTGATGGGCAGGTGTTGTTAGGGCAGCTGCTGAGCCTTTACGAAACATGTGTTGCTGAAGCATCGGCGGATTGCGTCTAGGCAAAATGGTTGGCTGGCATACTCTTTAAAAGGACAAAAGGACCACATCATTTCCCCCACATGCCCCTGAACAGTTGTTGCCGATCATACGTGGCGAGTGCCTTCTACGATATCTTCGGATATCTTCCTTAACCTAAATGACAGGTTTATGCTAGGCTCAGGCTATGGTGGTAGACACAGGCACGCTCATTGCGAGGCACTACTGCGTCTTTGCATCAATAGTATAGTAGCTCATTGCGAGGCACTACTGCGTCTTTGCATCAATAGTATAGTAGCTCATTGCGAGGCACTACTGCGTCATTGCATCAATAGTATAGTAGTTTACACTCTTGTCTCCGGAAGCAGGGAGGTGGTCAGATGAGTACTGAGGTTGTTAAGGTCCCACTCTTGAGGCTAGCGGGTTGAAACTCGCCTGGTAACATGAGGTTTTCCCCGTCTGACAGCAACGCCTTTGTGCCTGGGGTGTTATCATTACTTCTGTATATTTATATTTTTTTGGTAAATATCTTGCCATGTCTGCTGGTGATCTCTAACAATGCAGCGATCTCTCTGACCTTGGAGTAAACTTGTTCCTAAACCACTTGTTTGAGGGCCATAAGACGTTGCATAGAAGCCATGACTTGACGTTCCATTAGAGTGAAAATAGCAACTACAAATAAGATCCGGACTCAATGCCCTGTCCTTGGCCCTTTGTTCCGTACATTTTTCCCTGCACTCAAATGCTAGTCTTCTGCGCATTTAAGTGCCAGTCCCTTGCGCATTCAACTGCACGCCTCCTCCCTCGTGCTCAAGTACCTGTTTCCTCCCTCACACACACACACACACACACACACAGAGGTGACATGCCAACCGTCGACTGGCTGGACCCGCTGTCTGTGTCTGAGATCCACAAGCTACAGCAGCAGCAGCTGCAGCAGCAGCAGGACGGAGGGGGTGCACCTAGCGCACCTAAGAGCATGCTGTCACAGGTTCAAGGACCTACCCTGTTGCAACCTGCAAGAAGGGGAGAAGGGCAGCTGCTCCACGGAAGCCTACAACAGCAGCAGCATGGAGGGCAGCCGCTGCATGGAGGCTTTCCACAACAGCAGCAGCAGCAGCAGCAGCAGCAGTGCACAGGCCCCCACCTGCTCGTCACGTTACCTTCGTTCCCGCAGGTGCAGACGATCTATGAATGCTTCAACTTCTATTGTATGGGTTTGGGCCCAAACTGCTTTTTCACTGCCTTTCTCACTTCCCCTGCCTTTCTCACTTCCCTCTCCCTTTGGGCCCAAACTGCTTTCTCACTTGCTTTGCCGCGGCAAGGACTAGGTGTATTCAAGTGGCCTCAATCTGAATGAGATTGGTCGAATTGATCATACTGGCACATTATCGTTCATGTGTCCGTCCCGACTTCAATGCTGCTGTTCAGCATCTCCACCACAACTGTCTCCCTGCTTTGCACGTGTATGCCAAAACTCTGCCCGTGCTCCCTAAGCAACACAAACACATTGCCATGTGCACTCACGCAGGCAGCGTCACAATTGCCTTTCAACGTCAACCTGTTCAGGAGTTGACACATGCGTACATCTGTGCCTCTCGCTCACATCACACAAACACACATACGCATGTGCAAACACGCAAGCCCCATACCTTCATGCATACACACAGGCAGTACTTTACCAGCAGCCGGTCTCGGCAGCAGCAGTGACGCAAGCAGGGGCGGCAGCAGCAGCCGCTGCTGCGGCATCTAATACACCTGCTGGGGCGCACACACCTGTTTCAAGGTGTGAGAGCAGCTGTCGTACAAGTTAAACGACGTGTAAGTTTTAAGAGGACGAGTGCCGTACGTCCGTGTGGTTTCCCAGAGCTTAATGTAGATATGTAGGTAGACTATGGATGTACGTTGCTTCTATTCATGTATACCATGCGTCACTTCAGCACCTACTGCCTGTTTGGTTTATTATGTATGCATATGTTCATATGTAACACGTGTGGATGATTGTCAAGCTCGAGCTGGAATTAAGGTAAGGCAAGCACTGTGGTGCTCCACTCAAATGTTCGGTTGTATAAGGATTAAACACAAATAATGTACCCTGGCACTCACCCTTTCAAAGCTCAAACACTCAAGACTTTTGCTGTTTTTTCCTCTCGTCACCAAGAAGCGGGGCAAGCATTTGTTTGTGCAAGTTTGTGGACCAATACAATCATTTTTTGGTACTTCTCTCTGTATTGGTGGAGGTCTTCCACACTTGTATTGGTGTCTTCTCTCTGTATTGGTGAAGGGCTTCCACACTTCTTTTGATGGAGGGCTTGTATCCTCTTTTTCCCAGTGAGCCTCTAAATTCTGGCACGTGCATACGTTCGTGGCCAAGAAAGAGGGGCAGAGATATCACGACTACCTTCAGCGTATTGCACTGAACCCAAAAATGGCGTATGTTTTTGCAATTTACATATGGGATACGGATCATGTTTGCTGCACGTGCACAATCCTGGCCTCAGGAGGAGGCGAAAAGGGGAGAAGATGTCTTCTTGTTCGTCTTCCAGTGGAAAGAAATTGTAATGCTGGACAAATAAGTGCTCAGGTCATGTTGCATCGAGCATTTGTGTAGCTGCATGTGCACTCTCTAGCGCGACAGGAGGAGAGGCCGGGTACCGATTTATCCCCAGGCCCCCTCATGAACTATAAACGGATGTTTGATTATTTTCAAATTTGGTTTACGAAGTGATCGAGGCTCTACGGAATACAGACTATGTGCCATACTACGCAAAATAATTAACGTCCTTTGCAGTGGGCCTCTGGGCTTTGCTGCACGTGCACAGGATGAGGAACAGGGTGTCCCACTTAGTACATACAGCCTATATTATGTAACAAAGAAAGTACAAGGCTCTTAATTTCCCTTGCAGTGGGCCTCTGGGCTTTGCTGCACGTGCACGGTTTTGGGCCACAGGAGGAGGGGCAGGGAGTGCAGCTGAAACTGCTTCAGCAACGGCTGCTGCAGCAGGAGAGGGTGCGGGGGCAGACAAGCATGGGGCCGGTCGCATCATTGTGCTGCATGATCCTGAGGTGCGTGCGTGTGCGGTGGCAGAACTAAGGGGCACGTGCACAAGGCCTGTGAGAGAGGCGGTTCAGGTGGCACGTGCATATGTTTTCAGGTCAGATGACAGAAATGTGTGGCTGATCACATTATTGTGTTGCACGACGACAGAAGAAAGTGGCAAGCACATCACGTCCACAGAGCACACGTCCACACAGAGCACACGTCCAGCACACGTCCACACAGAGCACACGTCCACACAGAGCACACGTCCACACAGAGCACATGTCCACACAGAGCACACGTCCACACAGAGCACATCACGTCCAGGCTTGTGTCCTTAAACCAGAGTAGAAGGCCGTGTTTGGTGGCACATGGACGTGTATTGGGAGAGGAGGATGACGAGTATGATTATAAGTAGTGAGTGTGTGTGCGGGCTCCCACACGTCTCAGCGCACAGTGAATATTGCTAGTGATCTAGCACTATCTCAGTGCACAGTGAATATTGCTAGTGATCTAGCACTATCTCAGCACACAGTGAAGAGTGCTCACTGAGAAATGCTCTATCAAACCCACCCTACTTGTACACAGTGGCAAACATCGTACGCACTGCAACACAAAGAAGCAGGCGGCACATTGATCTCCTGTGCCATTTATTACTGTCACTGAAGTCTTCAACGCACATGCAACATAAAAATGTAGTAGGCGTAATGCTCGTCCGTTGAACAGGCATTGCATGTTTTGCTTGTGCAGGTTGGACGTGACAATCCGGCGGAGCTGAAGGCGCAAAAGTTAGCACGCAGCGTGACACGTGGTGTCATTGACAGGGACTTGAAGCCTAATGGAGAGGTGGGGGGGGGTGCATCTTATTCTGCGTGTGCAGATGCATGTGCGTTTAAAAGTCTTATTTTGAGTGGAAGCTCTATCTTGTGTTTGTATGAGTCTGTGCGTGCTCAGACAACTGTGACCATTGCGTTATGCACTTCATTGCTTTATGCACTTGCTCATACAAACTGTGACAATTACTTTATGCTCATACATGCGTGCTCATACAGCTGTGACCATTGCTTTGTGCACTTCACTGCCTTAAGAGTAAGCTTGCGTGCTTGAAGCAGTGTGTTTGCGCGCTTGTATGGAGAAGCGCTGCAGAATCGTCGCCTTCCTTTGCCATCTCCCTAACCAGTCCTTGCATAGTTCAGGCAGTGCGTTTGTGCTTACATGCGTGCGTATGTATGTACAGGAGCGCCGCCGCATTGCAACCATCCTTCGGCAGCCCCCTAATCGGCCCTTGCATGCGGAGGAGCGGGCAATACTGTGGCGCTTCCGTTTTTCATTGCAGCAGGAGACGCGTGCCCTTACCAAGTTCTTGCAGTGCGTGGACTGGGGAGATGCCACAGAGGGCCGTCAGGTATGTGTATGTGTGTGCGAGAAAGTGTGTGTGTTGTGTGTGTACGTGGACTGGGGAGATGCCACAGAGGGCCGTCAGGTATGTGTATGTGTATGTGTGTGCGAGAGAGTATGTGTGTTGTGTGTGTACGTGGACTGGGGAGATGCCACAGAGGGCCGTCAGGTATGTGTATGTGTATGTGTGTGCGAGAGAGTGTGTGTTGTGTGTGTACGTGGACTGGGGAGATGCCACAGAGGGCCGTCAGGTATGTGTATGTGTATGTGTGTGCGAGAGAGTGTGTGTGTTGTGTGTGTACGTGGACTGGGGAGATGCCACAGAGGGCTGTCAGGTATGTGTATGTGTGTGCGAGAGAGTGTGTGTTGTGTGTGTACGTGG
>Ga0307947_1002159_pt1 | contig 15772 bp, 21 predicted proteins | sample OrgLakmetagen232_FD_201840 | JGI IMG/M metagenome (GOLD analysis project Ga0307947, IMG submission 201840) | Saline water microbial communities from Organic Lake, Antarctica - #232 | ecosystem: Environmental > Aquatic > Non-marine Saline and Alkaline > Saline | place: Antarctica: Organic Lake...
GAAGTAATGTGCGGCGCAGCCGCACATTTCTTCACTTTATAGAAAACCAGCTACGGGCGACCCGCAAAAAAGAAAATTTTAGTTGCGGGCGAACCGTAGGCTTTTCAAACCCCCTGAAGTTCCCTGACACACACACGCGCACACAAACACACACACACACACACACACACACACACGCACGCACGCACGCAGGCATGCACGGACGCACATACGCACACACGCACGCACGCACGCACACACGCACACACGCACACTCACACACATACACATACACACACAAAACACACACACACATGTATAAGCGCGCACAAAGCACACACAAGTTGCCAGTTCACAGCGCAAAAGGCTTCGCCAACTTTTCAGCATCGCTTGCGATGCTTCCCCCCACTTGTCAACCTAACAGCTTTTGTTGTTCAGTTTCTTTTGCAAGACACACGTGCGTGCGCCTGTGCGTGCACACATGCTTGCCCACACACACACACACTTTTGATGCCCATGTGGGTGCTGAAGCAACATGACGGAGTAATCACAGTGCAGTGTTGAGGGTCGGAGATCGTGCGAAGACCATAGGGGCAGAGGGAGAGGGGGGGAGCTAGTTGAGTGTTATGACATTGTGCTTTACAAGCCGTACATATGCTGGCCTGCCCGTACATATGCTGGCCTGCCCACATGCACACACATACAAGCCGTACATATGGCCTGCCCACATGCACACACATACAAACCGTACGTATGGCCTGCCCACACCTGCCCACATGCACACACATACAAGCCGTACATATGCTGGCCTGCCCACATGCACACACTAGCCAGACAGAGTTTCCTCATGCCTTTCTTCAAAGAACAAAAAACACTGCTAAGTTGCCAGTGATTACGCACGAGATGGGCTTTTTGAACGTGCAATTTGCACAGACTCGACAAGCGCTTAACAATTGACGACGCACACTTGTGCCTTCGCCCGCACAGGCCACTGTGAAGTTGCGCGTGGACGCGCTCAAGATGGAGCTTCTAGACGTGTGATGTAAGCTCGACAAGCATTCAACAACAACGCACACACCCTTGCTCTCACCCACACAGGCCACTGTGAAGTTGCGCGTGGACGCGCTCAAGATGGAGCTTCTAGACGTGTGATGCAAGCTCGACAAGCATTCAACAGCAACGCACACACCCTTGCCTTCACCCACACAGGCCACTGTGAAGGTGCCTGTGGACGCGTACAAGATGGACTTTGTGTTTGCTAACGTGCCCGGAGGAGAGGGTCTGTACGACAACAGGGGGGGCTATGACTACCACTTGCCAGTGGAGGGCTCACCTGTGAGTTGGGTGTGGGTGTGTTCTATGTGCGTGTGGGGGAGGGCCTGTGGGTGGGTGGTGCGTGTTTGTCCATGTGGGTGGGGATGGGTGTGGGGGTGATTGGGTAGGTGTGGGTGATGGTGGGGGTGGGTGAATGGCTGCGTTTGTGTTCATGTGGTCTGGAAGTATGTGGGGGTGGGTTGGAGTGGGGGTGGGGGTGGGTGAGTGAACTGGGGTGGGGTGGAGGTGTACTTTTTATGGGTGCATGTGATAGGAGGTGACAAACATCATGTGTGTGTGTGGTGTGTGTTTGAAAGATGTGTAAGGGATGTATTTTTTGTGGGTGCGTGTGTTAGGAGGTGACAAACATCATGTGTGTGGTGTGTGTGGTGTGTGTGTACGATGTGTAAGGGGTGTACTTTTTATGGGTGCGTGTGTTAGGAGGTGACAAACATCATGTGTGTGTGGTGTGTGTTTGTACGATGTGTAAGGGGTGTATTTTATATGGGTGCGTGTGTTAGGAGGTGACAAACATCATGTTTGTGTGTGTGTGGTGTGTGTTTGTACGATGTGTAAGGGGAGTACTTTTTATGGGTGTATGTGTTGGAGGTGACAAACATCATGTGTGTGTGGTGTGTGTGTTTGTATGATGTGTAATGGTCAGCATGCGGGGGCCCAAATTACCAACCATTAGAGTTTCCCATGTAAATATGTGCAAATGTGTGTCATTTTACTTATGAACAAATGGCACACACATACACACATGCGCACACACATACACACATACACACATACACACACCGATACTTTGCAGGTCCGGGAGCAGTCCATCTACTGCGTTCACATTGCTGTCGAGATGGCCCCCATCGCTAAGGTGTGTGTGTGTGTGTTCTGCACTCATATTTTGTTGTTATACTTGTGCGTGGTGTATGTGTGGCGTGTGTTTTGCGTGCCTATTCGTTTTTTGCGTATGTGTGTGTGTGTGTGCTTTGCATGCGTATGTTTGTGTGTGCATGTGTATGTTTGTGTGTGCATGCGTATGTTTGTGTGTGCATGTTTGTGTGTGCTTTGCATGCGTATGTTTGTGTGTGCATGCGTATGTTTGTGTGTGCCTGCGTGTTGTCAAAGTGCAGTGCAAATCGTGGTGTGTCTCATTGTGCATGTGTTCATGTGTGTCAGCGTGCCTGTGTACATTTCTTTCCGTGTGTGTCTGTGCAGGTGCTGTGTTTGTTGTGTTTTTATTTGTGTATGCGGCAACAGCTTTCAGCTTTTGCATTGCAGATGGTGTTGTGCAAGCGAGCATGTTTTTTTAGTTATGGGCAGATGATGCTGTGCAAGCAAGGGGGGTAATATGAGTTGTGGGCTGCTGATACTGTGCAATCAGTGGGTTTGATCTGATTTTTGAGTGCTGGGCTGGATTTGGCAAACCTCAGTGGTCTTGTTACTTGTGCCTCAGAAGACTTCAAGACTTCAAGGACAGCAAAAGCCATTTAGTTTTTTGCCGCTTGATGCCAACATTGCTTGTATGTCCAAAGCCAAAATATGCTCTTGGGACGCAACAGAGGAATTGTGTGAATTGAAGCCTCTCATGCACACTGCTATTGCACACACACACACACACACACACACAAGCATACACACAAGCACACACACAAGCACACACACACACAAACACACACAAGCACACAAAAGCACAAACACACACAAGCACACAAAAGCACACACAAGCACACACACAAGCACACACACAAGCACACACGCACACACAGGTTGGCGGCCTAGGAGATGTGGTCACAGCATTAGGCCGTGCGGTGCAGGAGCAAGGGCACCATGTGGAGGTCATCCTGCCCAAGTGTGTGTGTGTATGTGTGTTGTGTGTGTGCGTCGGTGTGCCTGTGTTTGCGCTGGTGCGTGTGTACCACTAAGATTCTGTGTGTATGTGTGTGTGCATGTGTGCCAATGTGAGTGTTTGCGCCTGTGTGGGTGTGCATGTGTGTATATGTGTGAGCCTCTGCAGTATGAATTAATGAGATCACATGATAATTAGGATCGGCTTTGCAACTACACGTGTGGCCACTGTGCTTAACTAGAAGAGAGGTGCAACATACGTGCGCTAGACTCGCACTCGTGTTAGAATTTACTGATCCTGATTCTCTGTAAGTTCCTCCATTTCGGTAGCCCGGAAGTCTCCCCGTTTTCCTCTTGCTTTTTTCTTCTTTAGCTCGTGGCCTATAAAGTTTCCGCATTCAATCCGTTCGCTCAAGGCCTCTTGCTTCAAGGCGTCTAGGCACATGCGCGCACACACACACACACACACACACACACACATATGAAACAAACCAATGCAACACATATGCAAACACGCACACACATGCAACAAACCCACGCACAAACCCATACACACATAAGCACACACGCACGCACGCATGCACACACGCACACTCACAGGTTCGAGTTTTTCAACCACTCCCCCATCCTTTCGGGCCAGATCCGCTATGAGACAGAATTTGATTGGGGAGGCACGCGCATCTTCGTCAGCTCTGCCATTGTAGAGAACCTGCGTGTGTGGTGCGTACAGGATGCACGGCAGTATTTGTAGGGTGCAGCACACACACACACACACATACACACACACATACACACACACAGAGACAAACACAAAGCCATTTGCACCTGCTCATACACACACGCACATACACACGCACACACACGCACACACCGACACGCACCTCTGAATTGCATGAGCATATGTGTTATATACAAAAAACTGAGTACGGGAGCACAAGCACGTGTGACCTGCATCGTATGAACACGTACGTACGTACACACACACACACACACACACACACACAAACACACACACACACACAAATATGCACAAACACACACACGCCTGCTCACCTGCTCACTCGCATCTGACCATGTGCAGGTTTGTAAACCCACACACAAATATGCACATGCACACAAACACACACACACCTGCTCACTCGCATCTGACCATGTGCAGGTTTGTAGAGCCACACACAAATATGCTCATACACACAAACACACACACGCACCTGCTCACTCGCATCTGACCATGTACAGGTTTGTAGAGCCACAGAACGGCTTCTTCCAAAGGCAAGCCGTGTATGGATGGTACGATGATGAGGTGCGTCTAGCCCCCCCCCCCCACCCCCCCCACACACACACGCACGCACATGTGCTCGCACATTCACACACACGCACACACGCACATTCACACACACACATACACACACACGCGCACACACATTCACACGCATACACACACACATGCACGCAGGTGCGCTTTGACTTCTTCAGCAAGGCCGCGCTGGAGTTCCTCCTACGCACAGGCAGGCAGCCGGACATCCTGCATTGCCACGACTGGTCAACCGCAAACGTGGCCAAGGTGCGTCACTGTCAGCGCTGCACATCTTTGTTTGTGTGTGTTTTTGTGTGCGCGTGTGTGTGCGTGTGCGCGTGTGTGCGTGTGTATGTGTGATGTGTGTTTTTTGGCACAAGCTGTGTTGAAGCACTGTTGACTGTCACAATTTTTTCGTCTGCAAACATGACAAGGGTGTGTCTGTTTCAACGCTGTATGTGTTTGCTGTAGGGCTGGCCAGATCCATACCTTTATACGTACATATGGTGTATCCACGGTTTTTGAAGCAGGAGAATCTCTGTATAGATACGGTCACACACACACACACACACACATGCACACACGCACACATACACACACAAGCTCACACACACACACACACACACACAAACACACACACACACACACACACACACACACACACACACACACACACACACACACACGCGCACGCACACATACACACACACACAGACGTATTGGGAGGACTACAACCCCTACGGCCTGTGGAAGCCCAAGGTTGTATTCACTATCCACAACTTGAACTACGGCCAAAAAAAGATTGCAGAGGCCGCACAGTTCTGCCAGCGCTTCACCACCGTGTCCCCCACTTACGCAGCAGAGACAGGTGTGTGTGTGTGTGCTGGAATTGCGTTTTCATGTCTTTTTCTTATCCAGCCCCAGCCCGCATTCGGTGTAAGTTGATTGTAGGTTGTGAGGAAGCATTTGCGTTAGCATAAGAGATTTTGTTTGAAATTATAAGTTGGGCAAACCGTCCAATCTAACTGACTTATTCGTCTATTTAATCCCACGGCGCTTAATAGCGCTGAGCCATTCTGAGATGGCCTTTGGATATGGGAAGGACTCCACGCCAAATGCTGAGCTCTTAAACCCTTGTGCGCAGCACGTCAAGTGCTCATCATCCACTGACCCTGGCACCATTACCATCACCAACTCCGCTACCTCAATCCACTCCCCAAACCTATCCCGCGTCCCTAAGCGCGTGGCTTCCCCCCATAACTCTTTGGCTGAGAGAGGGGCCGGGGGGGTGTGTGTGGGTGTGTGCTGGTTCTGGCTCCTTATCAGACTCATTGCTGCTCTTGCCGCAGCAGGGTTTGCACCCTCTGCTGCTGCTGCTGCTGCTTCTCGCCTTCTCTGCCGTGCAGCCCTTTCAGTGATGGGGGGGGGGGGTGGGGAGGCTCTGGTGGAGGAGGGGGGGCAGGCTGTGAAGAAGCGTCTGCGTTCCATTGCCCTTCTTTGGTATGCGCTCTTCCAGAAAAGCTTGGCACCTGTTTGTGGACCCAAGATTTGCTGCTTCTTCAAGCTTGCAGCTGTTGCTGATAATGGCCTGCTTTCTGCACTGGAAGGTGGCTGGGCCCCCAGATGCTGCCCATGGGCCACCAAATAATTCCCATCACCTTTTCCTTGGCAACTTTGGGCTTTTATGAATGGGGTTTTAAATATGATAATTAAATGTCGAAAAATTAATGGAGAATTTTAAATATTTATGGTGTGTGAGGGCCTTCGATGGCCCTGTAAGGGCCAAGAACCGTCTTACACAAGGGCTTGTCAACACCCCCAGAATCTCGGTTTCATGTCGATTTCAAAATTCGAAAATCCGTGTTTTCATGTCGATCGACATGGCATGTCGCCTTAACAGAAATGCTGATACCTATATGTGCACCTATAAGTGCGTAATTGTGTTACCCATAAATATAAGACCACACAAAAGTGTGTACCCACGTGCGTACCTCCAAGTGAGCGTCTCTTCAAGTAATTATCAAAAGGCGCGTGTGTGTGTGTGGCGCGTGTGTGGCGTGTGTGTGTGTATGTGTGTGTATGTGTGTGTGTGTGTGCGTGTGTGTATGTCGCCTTAAAAGGAATACTGATGCACGTGTTACGTGGCAGCATCATATATGCACATTTTGTGTTATTATCATGCATGGAAGTCTTGTCCGTCCTAGAGCTGTTACTTCCTCCAAACGTACATGCACACGCATACATGTGCATACACGTATACATGTGCGCGCACGCATACATGTGCACACACGCACAAACACACACACGCAGGGCACGCTGGGCCCATCGCTGCCCACAACTTCAAATTTTCAGGCATCCGGAACGGCATCGACCCAGACCTGTGGGACACAGAGACCAACATGTTTTTGGAGACGGGCTACGATGCAGAGCACGTGGTGGAGGTGAGTGTGCGTGTGTGTGTGTGTGTGTGTGTGTGTGTGCAAGAGCAAGCGAGTTTGAGTGTCGTGAGTCTGTGATTGGTGTTGCAGTCAACCTCCATCTACGCACGCACATAAACGCCCAAATAAGCTTCTATTGCCTAGAGCACACACACATACGCACACACACACACGCACACACACACGCACACACACGCACACACACACGCACACACACGCACACACACACGCACACACACATGCATGCATGCATACACAGGGCAAGGCTGCCGCCCGTGAGGCGCTGCGGAAACGATTGGGCCTCACAGGCTGGGGGGACAAGTTCATTGTGGCAGTGGTGAGTGTGTGTTTGTGCATTGGTGTGTGTGTGTGTGTGCGTGTGAATGCTTGGGCGGATAGGTGGGTGGATACATCAAAAGAACGCGTGACTTGCTTGTTGATGTGTGTGTCCGCATGTGTGTGCTTGTGGGTGGGTGAGGGTAAGGGTGTGAATACAGCAAACGTGACTGTTTGTTGATGTGTGTGTGCTGAGAGAATCAGCGCATATGGGGGGATATGGGGTGCGGCATTCCAAGCCCTGGAATTTATTGCTGGTTTTATTGACCCTCAGCCTTCCTTTCCTCCTATAGCATGAAGGAGGCGGCTGGCGTTTTTGTGTGGATCATCACACAATTTTTCCATCATCAATTTTATAGCGGCCTCACACTCTGCTCATAGCACAGCCACCATGTTAAGTGCAAAACCTCTTTCCACTCATTGTGCGTGTGTGTACTTGTGTGTGTGTGAGTGTGTGTGTGTGTTTGTGTGTGTGTATGTGTGTGTGCGCGTGTGTGTATATGTGTGTTCGCGCGTGCGTGTGCAACAGTGAGCAGGCTGACCCCTGCTCATAGCTATGGGTGGGTAAATAGGGTGTCTGGTTTTGCCAGCGAGGCTCGGCGAGCCTCAACGAGGCTCGGCACTCGCTGGGGAGGCCCTAGTTGGTGCATTACGGTTAGAAAATCACTTTCTCAAATCTGCACGGATTGAGCCAAAACTTTTTCTGTTGTTCGCTTATTATAATATACAATGAATATTAACGTTAAGACCGGGTGGAAAATATGGGCGTGTGAGCCAGGAAAATTCGGTTTTCGTTTACACCCCCTTTGTTGCACACCCCTTTTAACTCTTCCTGATGTTATATCATAATCAATAATTATTATTAGTGAAGATGCTTGGTTTAAAATATGGGCCTGTCAGCCGATTCAGCCACGAATAATTCGGATTGGGAATTTTAGGGGATTTATGGGGAGATGGGGCTGATTCCGCCCAAAAAGTGGACACCCTCGCTGGCAGGCGAGTGTCTTCCACATCGGGAAAGAGGCTCGCCGAGCCTCACACTCAGCGAGTCTCGGCGAGGCCATGACCCACCCTTACTCATAATTTATAACCACCACGCAAATCACAAAGCCGCCTTTCACTCATTATATGTGTTTGTGTGTGTGTGTGTGTGTGTGTGTGTGTGATCTCAGGTGAGCCGACTGACCCCACAAAAGGGCGTGCCCCTCATCAAGCATTGCGCTTTCCGAGCGCTCGACAGGGGGGGCCAGTTTGTGCTGCTGGGCTCTGCTCCTGATCCCAAAGTGCAGGTGTGCTGTGTGTGCGTGTGCGTGTGCGTGTGCGTGTGCGTGTGCGTGTGCGTGTGCGTGTGCGTGTGCGTGTGCGTGTGCGAGTGCGTGTGTGTGCGTGTGCGTGTGCGTGTGTGTGTGTGTGCTTTCCGAGCACTCAACAGGGGGGGCCAATTTGTGCTGCTGGGCTCCGCTCCTGACCCCAAAGTGCAGGTGTGCTGTGTGCTGTGTGTGCGTGTGTGTGCGTGTGTGTATGTATGTGTGCGTGATCATGTGTCAACATCAGGGTCGTACAATGGGTACTCAAAACAATTCAGGGAGGCCCGGAACAGCCTCTGAATTGTTTCAGGGTCTCCCATAACTGCTTTTGAATTCATTCAGGGTGTTACAAACTTTTCCTTGCCCCTGCAATTTGCGGGATACCCGGACCGGCTTTACAAATGTGTTATTTATTCCGGTTCCCGGACGGAATGTACAACCCTGGTCAACATACATACGTAACCCTCCCTTTGCTGCGTGCTGCTTGCTCTTGCATCCCTCCAGACTGTACACATACTGCACTCGCACACACACACACATACACACACACATGCACACACACACACACACATACACACACACACACTCCCAGGGCGATTTCGATGCCATGGCCAACAGCATGGGCGGCCAGGATTCAGCGTTCTGCTTCAAGTATGACGAGCCCCTCAGTCATATGATTTACGCTGCGGCTGACATGATTGTGGTGCCCTCCATGTTTGAGCCCTGTGGTCTGACCCAAATGATTGCGATGCGCTACGGGGCAGGTGTGTGTTTGTGTGTGGGTGTGGGTGTGTGTGTGGTGTGGCTGTGGGTGTGGGTGTGGGTGCAGTGTGGGTGTGTGGTGCGGTGTGGGTGTGGGTGTGGGTGTGGGTGTGGGTGTGGGTGTGGGTGTGGGTGTGGGTGACTTGGTGGTGGGGACCTTATGGTGTTCTTCCCTGTGGTCTGATTCAGAGGGTGGGGGTGGGTAGGATGTGGTGCGTTACAAGGCAGATGTGTGATACAATGCAGATGTGCAGATGTGTGATACAAGGCAGATGTGTGTCACAAGGCAAATGTGCAGGTGTGTGTTACAAGGCAGATGTGTGATACAAGGCAGATGTGTTTTACGAGGCAAACGTGTAAACGTGCTTGTGCTTGATATATGCCTATAATGTCATGTACCTCGCCTGTGTGGTCGTATATGCCTGCTCTTAACTGGAAGTACCCTCCACACCGTGCTCGCTCAATGTGGGCAAAGACAAACGCATATGCATGCCCCTTTGCTGCACACCGCACTGCCCTGCTCTGCTCTCTGTGTGCGTGTATGTGTGAATGTGTGTGTTTGTGATTATGTGCGCGAGCTTGTGTATGCTTGTATGTGCACGTGCCTGTGTGTTTTGATGTCCTGCTCAGAGTCCATCTTGCGCCAGACAAAATAAGGAGCTCGTCATTCATGTCACACCCCTTTCCATATTTTCTCGTCATCATGTCATCATGTCATCATATTTCTCGTCATTCATGTCATGTCACACCCCTTTCCATATATTCTTGTCATCATGTCATATTTTCTCGTCATCATGTCATCATGTCATCTTATTTTCTCGTCATTCATGTCACACCCCTTTCCATAATTTCTCGTCATCATGTCATCATATTTTCTCGTCATTCATGTCACACCCCTTTCCATATTTTCTCGTCATCATGTCATCATGTCATCATATTTTCTCGTCATCATGTCATCATGTCATCATATTTTCTCGTCATTCATGTCATGTCACACCCCTTTCCATATTTTATGCCTGTGACCATCCATGTCCCACTCTGCTCTGCTTTGTGTGCGTGAATGTGTGTGTGTGTGTATGTGTGTGTGTGTGTGTGTGAGTGTGTGTGTTACTTGCGCTGTGCCCATCGTGCGCCACACAGACAAGACAAGGTTACATGCTTGTGCGTGTATTAAATGCGCTATGCCCATCGTGCGCCACACAGACAAGATATAGGAATATATTTGTGTGTCACTTGCGCAGTGCCCATCGTGCGCTACACAGACAAGATATAAAAAATTATTTGTGTGTGTGTGTGTTACTTGCGCTGTGCCCATCGTGCGCCACACAGACAAGATATAGGAATATATTTGTGTGTGTGTGTCACTTTCGCAGTGCCCATCGTACGCCACACGGGCGGGCTGCGGGATACGGTTTTTGACGTGGACTTTGACAAAGCTCGCGCAGCCTGGGAACTGCAGGGCTCCAGCGACTGGGAGCGCGACGGCATCGACGCAACAAACGGCTTTGCTTTTGAAGTGGGTGCTTGTTCGGTAGGCTGGTGTAGGCTGGGTGCCTGTTCGGTAGGCTGGTGTAGGCTGAAGTGGGAGCGCGACGGCATCGACGCAACAAACGGCTTTGCTTTTGGAGTGGGTGCCTGTTCGGTGTATGCACGTGGATAGTGCGCTTTGGTGTTGGTGTGGGTCGTCATTTGCTGCAAGTGGGCGGTGCTCCTAGGTGCGAGTGCCGTTAGAGTGTCAGGGAATGGTGCATGACACACACACATACACACACATACAATTACACACAGGGCACTGATTCTTCTGCCCTGGATTATGCAATGAACCGTGCCATTGATGCGTGGTACAATGACCGCCCTTGGTTTCACAGCCTACAACGCCGGTAGGTGTTGTGTGTGTGTGTGTGTGTGTGTGTGTGCGCGTGTTTGTGTGTGTGTCCTCTGTTTGTGTGTGCTGTGTGTGTTTGTTTGCCGTGTGTATAATTTTGCGTGAGGAGGGCTGCAGTGTTTGCGTGCATATGTTTGTGCGTAGCATTTATATGTGTGGGCACACGGCTGCTGTGCTTTGGCCCGCTTGTTCACGGTCATGTCTGGTTTGTTCAAGGACGAATGTGCTTGTGTATTTTGCAAGTGACTGGCACCCATCACATTATCCCTCTCATCACCAGTCCTGAACTTCTGCAACAAAATCAGCGTGCCTGTTACGGTGCAAGGGTCGCTCATCACACACAATCCCTCTCATCACCTGTACTGCACTGCACCCCTGCAACAAAACCAGCGTGTGCCTATTACGGTGCAAGGATCGCCCATCACACCATCCCTCTCATCACCAGTCCTGAACTTATGCGACAAAATTAGCGTGCCTGTTACGGTGCAAGGGTCGCTCATCACACAAAAGCAGCGTTGACCCCTGCAGCAGAAAGTGCACCGAACTGCTATCCACCCCAAAAAGTGGAACCAATCAACACGCGTGCCAAACCTGTCCCAACGCTCTTCAGGGTTATGGAGCAAGACTGGAGCTGGAACCGGCCAGCCATGGACTACATAGAGCTCTACTTAGCGGCCCTGAAGACGTAGGCCGATCGATTATGACAAGCTCAACTCGGTGGCTTTAAACACCTAGGCTCGACGAGGCAGTGTTGAATGGCCCTGAGGACGCGAGCTTCTTTGAATGGCCTTGCCTGGAACTCCAAGGGAATAGGAGAGTAATGTGAAGGAATGTAGGTAGCATTGTGGGCAAACTCAGGGGCTGAGTGGCCGCTCGGCCTCTATCCTCCATCTTTACACCTGAGAAGTGTGTGTGTGTGTGTGTGTGTGTGTGTGTTTGTGTGTGTGTGTGTGTGTGTGTGGGGGGGGGGGATTTTGTGTGTTTGTTTGTCTGTTACGTTCTTGATGGGTATAAACGGTCAACGCGTGTATGTGTGGCATCATTCCTTTTTCAGTGGCAGCTCCGTCTGACCTGATGTGCTGCGCACAGATAGGCATATGTTTGTTCAGGCCCTTCATCAGTGTTCTGCAAGACGAGGCTTGAAGGTGCCTGTCCACTGGCGGTCTGTCTTGATCGCTGAAGAGGCTCGTTTTGGATCTGTTCTGAGTTTTAGTGTGTGGTGATGGTGTGCTTGTGGAGCCTCGTGTGGTTAGCTTGAGGCCAGGCGGTTGCTGTGTGTGCTGTGTGTGCGGTGAATAATGAGAAAGACAAAATGCCAGTGCGTCGTTATGTGTGAGCGTGGAAGGGCAGGTGATCACAGTGTGTTGCGTGATCAGTGCACCTTCCTTACTGCTTTTGAGAGGAAATTTGGAACTCTCTTTCCCATCTTATACTGTGTGTGTTTGCCTCTGCAAAGGGTTGTAATATTTTCATCAGATTAAAAGCATGGATAAAAGAAAAGCCACGATTCGGATAGGGGGTTGACGCGGTCAAATCGGGTTCAATTGGTGTTAACTGCATTCTTATTCAATATGTATCAAGATTGGGGAGGCGAATAACGCCCTTCTTAAGATCTTTGTTAAAATCTAAAACCTCAGTCAAACAAGGCTGCCAGTTGCTTGCCAGTACAATGTGGAAAAGTCACAATATGCCAATCTGTCAAAACGAATGTATCATTAGAGCGCAGAGAATAATATTGAATCAAGACGCGGGCCCGAAATTTGGGCACCCTCCAAGATCCGAGCCGAAATTATGTTGCATGCTACAAGCCGAGAAGTAAGGGAAAGATGGGCTTTCGTTCTTTTTACTCGCACGTTGAAATCCACCTCCAAGAGGATAATGCGCAGGCAAACCGGTGCACTTATATAATGCTGGAGACCGGAAAAGATGTTGCAATCAAAGGGCCATTGTGTATGTATACCAAAGGTATTGAACAAGTTTATATTGTAATATTTTGTCCAATGGGTTAATAACATGGAGACTAAAAATCAGCAGCAACAGGATGGGGAAAAGCTGCCCTCCCCTGCAGCTACAGTGCAACACATCCTATGTTCCATGGGCGCAGAAGATCATGAGCCCAGGTTCGGCCACGCACACACATGCATTGTACATACATGACATTTCTGGAGGTTGTTTGGAATTCCAAAAGTGACTTCCCTCACTTGTTACACGCATGCCACGCAGGGTTGTAAACCTTTTAGTTGACTTCCTGTACCGTTATGTTAGTGACACGCTGCAAGATGCTGAGACATACAGCGAGCATGCAGGTGTGCGCGAGTTTGTGTACATAGGCAGCGTGTATGTGTATGGGTGGGTAGGTACGCATGTGGGAGTAAGAGAGCATGTTTGAAGCGTGTACCTGCCTGATGCGTGCATGTGTGAGTTGTGAGTGTGTGTGTTTGCATGTGTATGCGTGTTTGTGTGTGTGGGTGTGGGTGTGGGTGTGTGTGGTGTTGAGTATGAGCGTTCGCAAACGCAGCAGTTGTGGTGCCTATTAAGGTATGAGTTTGTGTTGGGGGTGGCTGTTTATGGGGTGTGGTCGTTGATGTGTCGATGCTTTAATAAGGATCCAGATGATAAATAAGAGTGTGTGAGGCCGCACAATGTGTAGAGGCTTAGTTATATTGGTATCTACACACACACACACACACACGCACACACACACATACACACACATACACACAAACAAACAAACATACACACACACACACACTCACACACACACACACACACACACACACACACACACACACACACACACACACACACACACACACACACACACACACACACAACCACTCGCAGGCAAAACCCCCGGCGAGGTGGAATTAGATGATGTCATGCTCGCCATACAGGCTCGCTCTGCATTCACTTTTGCCCAGCCGCCTGATCAAAATGAGATAGCACAGCTGGCAGCTGTGGCCAATGATAAGGACATGCCTCGGTTTCCTGCACACAAACATGGCTTGCTCATACCGGATGACAAGGACTCGTTGACTGCACAGAATTATCAGCTAGGCTGATGCGCTTTTGAGCTAGGGTTGCAAGCTCTTCTGATAGAGAGAGGACGTAGCTAGACGAGATTATTTGCCAGTGAGGCGTGATATCCTATTCTTTGATTGAGGACACAACTTCAGCTAGGTTGCTTTGGTGGTTCTTGAGAACTGCTTCATGCTAACTGAGTTCAACTCGACTTGCAGTGTTAGAAAAGTTATGACTGCAGTGCGTATTGTGCTAATTTCTAGGCAGGAGCTAGATGCATTGCCGGAGAACTTAAAGGCCCCATCCGTTTCTATGCTGTTCGAGGAGGCTAATTATGCCAGGGATGTCATTTTTCCTGGATACATCGCCCCGTATGTGCGCCGCGGATCGGGCGTCCAGGAGTTTTGTGCCAAAGACAATAGTGGGGGTCTACCTTTTTGAATTCTATATTCATCATCCTCGAGCAGAGTGAAAACGAACTGCTTTTGGTTTGCAATGATTGCGAGCGGGAAATGGTACTCATATATAATTCAGAGGACAGTGTACAGCACAGGGCTTGCCTACTAATCAGGCATCAATCACACTCATGCTCTCAGACTCACACTCACACTCAATCACACTCATACTCTGGGTATCAGGGGCCCACAGAGTTTACAGAGTAAGCAAGAAAAGAAAAGAAAAAGAAAAGACTCCGCTGGTAGTGATGACACAGCCAGCATGATTAGGGAGGGGGTTACTTAGGTGCCCGCACCAGGCAACCCCCCACCGCGCAAACAATAAAAAATAAATTGATGTGGGTCAGGGGGGTTGTGTGCCGTAGCACCCAGACCCAAACATTGACTGTTGTTGCTTGTGTTATATTGCAGTGCATACCTTGTTTTTATGAGTGCAGATGCATGTCTGATGGAATGTTCGTTGTTTGTGTGTCAAATTTTTAATCTCATGGTAATCCAGATTAAGGTCTGCCAGAGGTTTGTCTGTATAGTCTTTGTAGATAGTCCCCATAGCTCCAACAAGGATCACGTGAAGCTTAATTTCCCTATATCCTTGTCTGTTTAGGTTGGCCAATTGCATGCTGTGCTGTGCTTTTGCTTTTTGGAGTTGGAGTTGGAGATCAGGCCTAGTGTCTTCACATAATTTAAACTCGATCAGGTGAACCTCCCACTGGTTTGGATTCAATTTCTCGTCTTTAGCAAGCTGTTGAAAGTTTGGGTTGCGGGTTGTTACGCGAGAGGAGCTTTCAGTGCTAGGTAGAAATAGGATGGCGTCAGGACGAAAGAGGCTTTAAAGCACGTGCTGTTAGTTTTGGAAGGATAATAAATAAATAAATAGAGCCATTGCTCGCTCAATTTTTGTCGGGTCTGGCGACCTGTGTTGGTTATGCATGGTCCAGGAGACCAGCCTCGCCGTCTCCTCTTCACGTGGCCCTCGCGAGGGGTGTCTGCGCCAGCGGGCTCTCCGGGTCACGCACGGGCCCTCGTGGTCCTCCCTCACCTGCTGCCGCCGAGCAGTGGTTTCAACTTTCTGGGGTCCGCCCTCGGGTCCCCCTCCTCCCTCCCTTCCTCTCCTCTCTTCTCTTGGCCAC
>Ga0307947_1002161_pt1 | contig 15762 bp, 15 predicted proteins | sample OrgLakmetagen232_FD_201840 | JGI IMG/M metagenome (GOLD analysis project Ga0307947, IMG submission 201840) | Saline water microbial communities from Organic Lake, Antarctica - #232 | ecosystem: Environmental > Aquatic > Non-marine Saline and Alkaline > Saline | place: Antarctica: Organic Lake...
TTGAAATGTATCAATATTGTGCCAGTGGAAATTGGAAATGTATCAATATTGTGCCAGTGGGAATTGGAAATGTATCAATATAGTGCCAGTGGAAATTGGAAATGCATCAATATTGTGCCGGTGGAAACTGGAAATGTATCAATATAGTGCCAGTGGAAATTGGAAATGTATCAATATATTGCCAGTGGAAATTGGAAATGTATCAATATAGTGCCAGTGGAAATTGAAATGTATCAATATTGTGCCAGTGGAAATTGGAAATGTATCAATATTGTGCCAGTGGGAATTGGAGATGTATCAATATAGTGCCAGTGGAAATTGGAAATGTATCAATATTGTGCCAGTGGATATTGGAAATGTATCAATATTGTGCCAGTGGAAATTGGAAATGTATCAGTATAGTGCCAGTGGAAATTGGAAATGTATCAATATAGTGCCAGTGGAAGTTGAAATGTATCAATATTGTGCCAGTGGAAATTGGAAATGTATCAATATTGTGCCAGTGGGAATTGGAAATGTATCAATATAGTGCCAGTGGAAATTGGAAATGTATCAATATTGTGCCAGTGGATATTGGAAATGTATCAATATTGTGCCAGTGGAAATTGGAAATGTATCAGTATAGTGCCAGTGGAAATCAAGGGGATTTGCCTGAGTGGCGAGCTCACCAAACTCTATTGAACTCAGTTTAACGTCAGGCAACTGCAAGCATGTCCCATTAACCTTTTCCTCAAAAATTGGTACAAAGTAAAAAAGTATACCAAGTCTAAATAAGGATGTGCATCAAGAGGAAGTCTCGGCTAGTGCTCACAGCAGCCAGAGCCCTAGCAAAGACGAGGCTGGTCAATACAGTCACAGCACTTCCACTGCACTCTATCGAACTCAGTTTAACGTCAAGCAACTGCACGCATGTCACATCACCCTCAAAGGTTGGTGCAAAGGTTACAAAGTACAAAGTTGAGGTCATGCATTGTGAGCAAGTCTCGGCAAGTGCTCACAACAGACAGAGCCGTAGCAAAGATGGGACAGGTCAGTCAGTACACTGCACGCACCTGCGCATCCAGGATGGCCTTCTGCTGCAAGGGGAGGGACATGAAGGGCAGCGCAAAGCCCGTCCTGCAGGGAGGATATATAGGAGAAAGATGGCGTGCAACCTATAGGAGAGTTAGGAGTAAGATAGGGTGCTGCAAAGATGAGAAGGTTCTAAACAAGGATTGCTGCCTGGCTCTTTTGCGGACATGTGGAAAAAGGCCGAAGGTGAGTCGAGAACTCATGATGGATTTAAAGGAGAAAGATACAGTGCTGCCTATAGGAAGGAAAGTCAGGACAAATTTAGGGTGCTACCCATGGGGAAAAAAGCTAGGAGAGAGACAGGGTGCTGCAGATGGGAACGACCAAAACATGGACTGCTGCCTGGCTCTCTTGCGGACGTGTGGAAAAAGGCTGAAGGCGAGTCGATAAATCGTGAAGGGTACTGATACAGCTGCAATTATGCCTTAGAGTTGGCTTAGGTTATCTTGGTATAGGTTGTCTAAGAGAGTTGGCGTAAATTCCTTGGATTCTTAAAACGAAAAAGCAGGTTGCGTCAAAGCTGCAAATCACCTGAGTTAGACACTCCTGCAACTTGTGCCTTACTTCATAAAACGGAAGTGCAGGTGTGTGTGTGCGTGTGCATGTGTGTGTGTGTGCGCGCGTGTGCGTGTGTGTCTGTGTGTCTGTGTGCGCATGTGCGCGCGTGTGTGTGTGTGTGTGTGTGTGTGTGTGTGTGTGTGTGTGTGTGTGTGTGTGTGTATTAGTGTGTGTGTGCGCGCGTTTGTCAAAGCTGCAAATCACCTGTGCGACGTCGTTAGACCCTCCTGCAACTTGTGCCTTACTTCTTAAAACGCAAATGCAGGTGTATGTGTGTGTGCGTCTGTCAAAGCTGCAAATCACCTGCGTGATGGCGTTCTAGCCCGCTTGACCGTCTGGACCACGTCACAGGTCAAAGTGTTTGCGGCTCCCCCTTGGCCTTGGGCTTCCGCCTCTTCCTCTTCCTGAGTCTTAGCTTGCATTGCTGTCGACGTTTCTACATGCTCATTCGTGAGAGTGCCATCTACGAAACCGCGTGATGCAGTGCTCCTGGAGCCCGCCATGACGGGGGGACTCGTATCCGGCAGGGACAAGCAAATATCAAGCAGCTGCTTCAAGGCTACTGGATGGTTGTTGCGAGCTGCAAGCATAGAACAAAAATGTTAAACCGATAGGTATATTACCGCCTCCTAATTATTGTTCTTTGGTGGGGGCAGTGACAGGGCGGTAATTTAATATATAGTTATTTCCAAAGGGGGCGGTTGCGGGGCGGTAGCGGAAATTAACGTTTTTGAGCAGTATAGGCAATGAGTGGTCAGGAAGCCTTCCGATGAGTGGTCAGGAATTCCAGCACTCATCTTCCCTGCACTCCCTGACCCCCCAGCCCCGCTCCGCCTGCCCCTGCCCCTGCACCCCCAACCCCAGCCCCAGCCTCGCCTGCACCTGTCGGGAAGGTCCAGCAAGGGGGGGGCAAATGCACGATTTGACCATAAAATATTTATATTTTTCGGGGGGGGGGGCGGTGGATCCATGGACGTTACATTCTGCTGCTCATTGTGGTAGAGAGGTATTTACGATTTCTGAGCAAAGGTCTAAGGGAGAGACATTGAGGTCGGCACAGAAATACACCGAAGGACAAAGGAAGACAGATACAGATGTGTACATGCTTAAGGCCAGCCAGGTTGACGAGGGAGCAATCCATCCGGCTGGTTAGTTAAAACGTCAGGCTTCCCCAAAACAACAAATGCAGGAACACATTGCATGTGGATAGAGGAACACATTACATGTGGATAGAGGAACATATTGCATGTGGGTCAAGGAACACATTGCATGTGGAGACAGGAACACATTGCATGTGGGTCAAGGAGCACATTGCATGTGGGTCGAGGAACACATTGCATGTGGAGACAGGAACGCATTGCATGTGGATTGAGGAGCGCATTGCGTGTGTTTTGAGGAACACACTGCATGTGGATTGAGGAAAACATTGCATGTGGATAGAGGAACACATTGCATGTGGAGTGCGGAACACATTGCATGTGGGTTGAGGAACACATTGCATGTGGAGTGAGGAACACATTGCGTGTGGATTGAGGAAAACATTGCATGTGGATTGAGGAAAACATTGCATGTGGGGTGCGGAACACATTGCATGTGGGTTGAGGAACACATTGCATGTGGAGTGAGGAACACATTGCGTGTGGATTGAGGAAAACATTGCATGTGGATTCAGGAAAACATTGCATGTGGAGTGAGGAACACATTGCATGTGGAGACAGGAACGCATTGCATGTGGGTTGAGGCAGGCCGCACCTGCAAAGTGCAATGACGTCCTCTTCAGTGCATCAAAGGCACCGATATTGGCCTGGCAAGCCAACAGCACATGAATGACCTGCAGCGTAAATACAAAAAAAGGAATTTACGAACAGGTTTGCCTTTGATGCCTCGTGTTGCAGCAACACAATATTTCACGGTGGCCAGTAAGTGTATTAAACGCAGATAAGTGTATTCAATGTAGATTAGTGTATTCATTGTAGAAAAGTGCATACAATGTAGATAAGTGTATTCAACGTAGATAAGCGTATTCAATGCAGATAAGTGTATTCAATGTAGATAAGTGTATTCAATGTAGATATGTGTATTCAACGTAGATAAGCGTATTCAATGTAACCCACTTAGTTTTGGAGGTTTACAATGGGTATTCCACAGCTAACATCTCTTCAACTGCTGCCAAGTTACACTACACAGGTACCTGCAATGGAATCAGGTGTGCCCCCATATCACATGCATATTCTGGGTATAGCAGCAAGTTTCATCCTGAGCCAAATTCGAAATCTTCCTTTTGGTGCATTGCAAAATGTGAATTAACCACAAAATCAATGCAAAATGGGCATACAAACACAAACACGCACGCACAAGGACACCAACACCCACACCCACACGCACTCACATGCACCCTCACCCTCACCCACACCCGCATCCATATCCACACCCACATCCACATCCGCACCCACATCCACATTCGCACCCAAGCCCACGTCCATTACACCCACACCCACATCCACACCAACCAATCACCTCATCATGCCCGTTCTCACTAGCCGCCAGGAGTGGTGTCTTGCCATCTTCTGAAGCTAAGTTGATGTCTGCACCGGCTTCGACGAGGCGCATCACAGCGTGACTTTTGCCCTTCTTAGCAGCTGCAAATTGCAGGAAGGTGTTTCCAAAGATGCAGGGGCTGTTGAAATCGCTGCAAGCGACGACACCAGCGGGTTCCATTTGAAAATCAGGTAATATAAACTATCTAAAGCCGCAATCAGCTGGGAATGGTCACGCACTCATGGGGCAGATACCTGCAGTCAGGGCAGTCCATCCTGTCTGATCTCGCAGATTAACCGGCACTTGAGCTAGAAGGAGGTCCGTGAGCGTGGGGATGTTGTCGACCTCAGGCTGAGCGCAACCGTCGTTTTCAACGGCCCTGTGTCACACATGAGGGTCTGACTGAGCACAGAAAAACAGTGCCGTGACAATAGATGGCAAGGAAATGCATGCATGTAGACACTTTCATGGTGTTATGCGGCATTTCAAGCAGGGAAATTTTCGTATGCACTATGCACGGTCATATACAGTGTGTGTATCCGGTTCTGGCCAGCTCTCATTATAAGCAAGCTGCACACCGCTTTGCCAGCAATACTAGTGATCACATTGATAATAGCGAGGCAATATTATCACTGGAGGTGTGCAACAAAAGCACAGGCTTTTATACATACCCACAGCAGTACGAGTGATCACATTGATAGCAGCGAGGCAATAATATCACTGGAGGTGTGCAACAAAAGCACAGGCTTTTATACATACCCACAGCAGTACGAGTGATCACATTGATAGCAGCGAGGCAATAATATCACTGGAGGTGTGCAACAAAAGCACAGGCTTCTATTCATCCCAAAGCCCAACTCATTCACACACCCCTCCCATCACCGCCAAAAGGTTTACCAGTAGGGTTGGCCAGAACTATATATATACGGTGTATATACGGTACTTTTGGCAGGGAAATTACGAAATATACGGTCATATACGGTTTATTTATACGGTTCTGGCCAACCCTATTTACCAGTGTAGCCGGAAGTGGGGATTGCTCCCCCCAGCTTCAAGGACTGCAGCTGTCAACAACATCACGGAGTTTGTGCGGTACTTCCAGCAGGGGAATACTAGTATGCACGATCATATACCGTGGGTGTATTCGACTCTGGCCAGCTTTATTTTATAAACAAGCTACACACCGCTTTGCCAACAGTTTAATTGGTAAGTGTTGGCCAGAACCATATATATACGGTGTATATACGGTATTTTTGGCAGGTGAATCAAAAATATACGGTCATATACGGTGTATATATACGGTTCTGGCCAACCCTACACATGATCAAATGATCAACAGCAGCTATCGCTCCTCGCAGCTAGGCATAACATCATCGCTGAAGGACTGCAACAAGCACACACAATTGCACGCGCTTTCAATTACACCCACGGCCCAACACATTCACAAAAACAATTCAAAACATATTACCAGTGTAGCCGGAAGTGGGGATTGCTGCCCCCAGCTTCAAGGACTGCGGCTGTCTCTGTGTGCCCCTTTCTTACAGCGGCGACATACGCGGTTTCTCCATTGCCGTTGCGTACGTCAAACATAGCTGAGGAGCTGAGCAGAACACGCACAACATCTGTGAGCACATGTTGGTGTGATTCTGAAACAACCATGCTGGAAATATGTAGGGTTGGCCAGAACCGTTTGTAAACGGTTTACATACAGTAATTATTTTAAGCAGGGATATCACCAAATATACGGTCATATAGGGTGTATATGGTAACAATAAAAAATACTTACACTGTTGGTATAACGCGCCAGACAGACTTCACGGTTATGGCCAATCCTAGAAATGTGCTTCTTAATACCGGGTTGCTGGAGCTGCCACACATCTTTAGACATGCATATGGACCGTTGAGACCCTGCTTGGGCTTTGTATGGACCTTGTTCGATACGTACCTTCTTGTCAATACGTAAAACATCCAAAGCATGAGCTGGCTGGCATGAGCATTAAAAAGATAGGTGCGTGCCTCTACCTCACAAGGACTTGTTGATATGAACCTTGTTGTTGATACATAATACATACCTTCTTGACGATACGTACCTTCTTGTCAAAGGCCTCTTTTAGTATTTGGTGGAGCTTGTGGACCTACTGCTGCGTTTTCTTGCTGGATCGGCCTTAAGGTATAAAAGCATAACGCATCAACCCTTAAGCTGGTGCTTGCTTCTGTGAGACACACTTGTACTGTCCATTCCTGTTTGTACCTTGTTCATGTAGACCTACAGGCCAAGTGATCCGCCAGAAACGCACGCAAGCATGTACGTACACACAAATCATTTGCTTACCTGTTTGTACCTTGTTCACGTAGACCTACAGGCCAAGTGATCCGCCAGAAACGCACGCAAGCATGTACGTACACACAAATCATTTGCTTACCTGCTTGTACCTTGTTCACGTAGACCTACAGGCCAAGTGATCCGCCAGAAACGCACGCAAGCATGTACGTACACAAAAATCATTTGCTTACCTGTTTGTATCTTGTTCACGTAGACCTACAGGCCGAGTGATCCACCAGAAACGCACGCGAGCAAGTACGTACACACAAATCATTTGCTTACCTGTGTGGCCTGCGCATGCGGCTGAATGTAAAGCAGTATCCTACACGGCAATTTGTGTGAGTAAATTGAATAAATTGAATAAGGACGTCCTTTGCAACCATGCAAGAGACACTTTCATAAGAAAGGATTAGAAAGGACTTTCAAACAGAGTTAGTATACCTAGATCAGAACAATGTTTTGCCCCACTTGCATATGCATTTGTGCCTCAGCAAAGTGTTCGCCCTGCTGCTACTTGCTAGGTGTGTGTGTGTGTGTGTATGTGTGTGTGTTGTGGGTCTTTGTGTGTGAGTGTGTGTGAGAGTATGTGAGCGTTTGTGTTGTGCGCGTGTATAATATAGGATAGTGTCTGTGTGTGTCTGTGTGTGTCTGTGTGCGCGTGTGTGTGTGTGTGCTGCTACTTGCTAGGTAGCACTAATTAGGTATTTTGTAAACCTTCAAACAGGCATCAAACATACAGCAAGCTAAGTATGCAAGATAAGATGCAAAGTCCCTTGAGAGGGCTTGCTGCATGTGCCGTTATATGTAAGGGAAATGTCCCAACTTACCCCATCAATATTTACAGCATCGACGTCCGCATTCTTCTTTAACAAATGCTGCACCACTGACGCACTTCCAGATGCACTTGCCAAAATAATGGGTGTGTTGCTGCAGTGGACAGAAACAATGGAGCGCAACATACAAATTATACCGCAGCAATATTCACAGACTGTGCCAAAATAACGGGAGTGTTGCTGCAGTGGACAAAAACAATGGAGTGCAACATATTAATTATACCGCAGCATTGTTCAAACAGACTGTGTCAAAATAATGGGTGTGTTGCTGCAGTGGACGGAGGCAATGGAGCGCAACATACAAATATACCGCAGCAATATTCAAACAAACTGTGTCAAAAAGATGAGCAAGATCAATGATTTACTTTAAACACAAAGTGTCTTGGAAATTGCTCCTTGGAGCAGCTAAGAACGTGTGTGTGCAGTGTGCAGCAGTACTGAAAATAAGCAAGACAAATGAAACACTGTTTGCGCTCAGCGTCTCAACGTTTTTTCTTCGTGCAGTCATTAAAGCGTGTGCGCAGCAGTACTCATATTTTTGCATTACAATTGTGCTTCTTGCATTGCAAGTGTACTCATAATCTTGCACTGCTAGTGTATTTTAGTACTCTTGCAGCAGTATGGCAACGGACCTCAGCGCCCCCCTGTCTTCGATGTTGGCTCCATGCTCAATCAGCTTCACGACAGCATTGAGGTGCTTCCCAGCTGCAGCCATCTGGACACATCACGCACGGAGTTTGAGGACAAAAGGGTGTGGCTCAAGATATGGGAGATGCTGCCAGCTGCAGCCATCTGGACATCTGGACATTGGCTTAAGATATGGGAGATGCTGCCAGCTGCAGCCATCTGGACAAATTACGCACGGAATTTGAGGACAAGAGGGTGTGGCTCAAGATATGGGAGATGCTGCCAGCTGGTTGGATAATACATGGAATTTGAGGACAAAGGGCAAAAGGGGATAGGTTGAGCAGCCATTCCAGGTTGAATGCCTTTGTAATCCAAACTAAACTAAACCAAAAGGGATGGTTCGAGATATAGGGCAACAGTTGGCTAGATAATTTGCACAGAAGTATACTTGCAGGAATGTGCATATCAGCTGTGTACAAACATCTACCAAGAGCAAAGTGCTACCAATCACTTCCTGACCCTGACTTCATGCGGGGAGTGACATTTACTGGCTGCGTAAAAGAGTCTGTTTTGTCGGTTAAAAGGTGCGAAAAAAATACGGACGGTCACTCGAATGCTAGCGAGGCTGCAGAATTGCCTAGCCAAGCCTTACCAAGATGCAGGTCTTTTCGGTCCCAGGAACTTTGCGGTGCACATCTGCCTTGGCAGCAAGGAGGGTGGCCAGCACATCCCCATGCCTGTTTGCAAAAGACAGGGAACACGCATGGCAGTGAGGGTGCCCCACAAGGAAAATTGAATTGATTGTGGGTTGCCTGCACAGGGTATTATAATTGTGTGGATTTTAAACAGGAAAAAAGGGGGGCTCTAAGAGCTAAGAGGAGCCCTTGAATCATGGAAGTCCTCATATTCCCTCTCTGAATTTATTCCTTTCTTAACTTGTCATCACAGTATCACTGATTTTGAGATCAATGCATTCCTGAATCAAGACTCATACAGACTCCTCAAGTTCGTGTCAGATTTAGTTTCAATTTTTGACACTGGTTGATTTTGTTTCACCAGCCAATTTGCCATCAGCCAGAGACTCGGGCTGTAGGCCATCCTTGTAACCCCTTGTAACCCTTGTAACCCTCATATTCCCATGCCCACCCCCTTGCAAGCAGCCTCCTCAGCGTAAGGCTCCTCAGCTGGGACACCAAGGAGGTTGAACATCACCCAGCACCAGAGAGCATGAATGCACAACTCTGCTTGCAGTACAGAAGTAGCCAACGGAGAGCGTGGGGGCCCCCTGGCACGTGCCTGACCGGCGCCTCACCCTCAGGATGCTTACTTTTGCCTATTTTACATTACTCTCTTTCTCTTAGGTTTACCTCGTTCTCATAGGTTGGGCAGCCATTTCAGGTTGAATGCCTTTGTGATCCAACTAAACTAAACTGAACCATACTTACGCTTGCCTCTGCCACCGTCCACAGCCCGGAACCAAAGCTCAATTAGGTGCAGGTTGCCGAGGATGAACAGGAAACTGTTTTCGTTTTCCCAACAAAAAAACCCAGGCCCTGTGGGCCTAGACATTATTCGTTTATTGTTGCAGACCCCGCGTGGAGTGAGCTCCAATGACACATTGTGAATCATAGGCTATACACATTAATTTGCACAGCAGTAAAGAAAGTCATGACGCATCTGCATCATGACACATCATGCAGCACGTGCTGCCATGCTACTGGTCAAAAATGACAATGGGATGCTGCCTACCAGGGCAGGTCAGCTAGCAAGTGCACAGCACTTCATCTTGTTTACAAATGTTTACGAGGATTTTTGGTAATAATTGTGACAGCACGGCATGCAACTTCAAAAAAAGTAACAAGGGTTGGCCGTTGGGCGTTTTATACCTAGGGTTGGCCAGCAACCGTATATACATATACGGTGGTTATACGTTATTTTTGGCAGGGAACCCACCAAATATACGGTCATATACAGTGTGTATATACGGTTCTGGCCAACCTACGTATACCATCAGATGGAGTTGTATGCACCTGGGTATATACCACTACAAAGGGGGGCATTCGAATTGGTGTAAATCCCAATTGCCTTAGTGTGTCAAATGTTTTGCTCAGTTGCTCAATCAATTTGCTTTAGAGGACAGGCCCCTGGAAAAGGGCAGCCTGACAAAGCACGTTTGAAGTAACCATTTTCTTACCCACTTTTAGTGGCCGTACGCCGTACGCGTTTTGCAAAACTAATTCTATTAAGCAAGGCTTGAAAAGGTTATATTTTAAAACAAGACCCTGAACTGACAGCTGCAGGGCTACAACATAGGTAACTGCATACACTGCTCCTGATGGACACAATTAATTGGCTACACTGGTACCTGCGTACACTGCAGGTATGTACGGTTTGGTCAGGGTTAGGGTTAGGGTTGGCCAGAACCATATATACACACCGTATATGACTGTATGCATGGTCATTTCCCTGCTAAAATTATTGCATGTACACCGCATATACGTATATACGTATGTATTATTGGCTCTGGCCAACCTTAGTTATGGTCAGATTGCGGTGACTTTGGTCAGCCCTTGCAGCATGAAATGATTACGGTCAGCCCTTGCAGCATGAACTGACGACGGTCAGCCCTTGCAGCATAAAATGACTACGGTCAGCCCTTGCAGCATGAACTGACTGATTCATTCTTACAAGCTTCGTGATCCAATACAAAGCAGGAAGTGACTTACTACGAAGCATGAAATGGCCGACCCATTTGTACATGCTTGATGATTCAACACAAAGCAGGAAGTGACTTAGCATGCAGCATGAAGTGACCACAGTATGAAGGATAAGTGACCGACCCGTTCTGAGCCGCCTTGATGACTGGCGAGACCCCATCAGTGTCAACCTCATCAGCCGGTGCCCCTGCTTGGAGAAGCTCCTTCACTGCGATGGGAAATAATTTTGCAATTTGGCATTCAATGGCTTAGAACCAGAAAACAGCTCACTCTGACTGACATGATTGCCTGGCGTGAAGCAAACTGCACACGATTTCTTGCTTCAATTGTCACATGACTCACAAGAGTAACCCCTTAGCTGTAAAGTGCTTTCAAGGCCCCTTAGACTACATCAACCCCATTTAAGTACGTCAAAAAGGAGAACACACCTGCATTGTTGTGACCATGCTGAGCAGCAAAGTGGATCCTTGTGAAAATGCTAGCGTTCGCTTTCTGCAATGTGTCTATGGCCTCCATTTTGCCGCAGTTGATTGCAAGCACCAAAGCTGACTGCACAAGCAAGGAAGTAAGTAAGAGACAAACGGGCAAGCAGGCATTTGATGCACTGTTGTTTGTGGTTGTGTCTAGCTTCTAAGGTGCCTAACTTGCTAAAAAAACGAAAGACCGCACAATGAACATGGAGTGTCCGCGGGGGCTGAATCGGCGCTTTTACAGGGTTGAGGTTTACATGCCTTACCATATTCGTCAAATTCTAAATGCAATCCTGTCTAGCCTTGGCCTCTTTTGACTTGCGCCATCAGCTAGAGGTAATAACAAAGTGCCATTTGCAACACTGCCGTGCAGGTGGCAAGGAGCTAGTAATTATGTACCTGCCCAAGTGCATCGAGGGTCTCTAGAAATCGCGAGATGCGTTGCTGTTGCGCTTTTTGCTGCTGTAACTGTTCAAGCCTACGGGCTTCCTCTTCCTCTTCTTTGTTTGCGGCAATCTTGAAAGCTTGCATTGCAGCTTCCCGGCTGTTAGAGTCCTGTGTAGGAAGACACACAACAGGTACTGGTGAATATGATCAGAGCACAAGATTAAATCAGGTGCACACCTTCTTCTTTCTCTTCAACCCCTCCCACCCCAAACCCATCTCTCTTGTGTATACTCGTATCTCTCTCCCTCCCTCGCTTTCTCTAGATTTATATGTGCTGCACCTTGACTTTAGACAATGTCAATGCCAATACGCACCGAGTTCTCTCCAACATCGATCACACACCTTCTTCATTTGCTCAGGACTCTCTGCAGCTTCGGCTGCATTTTCGACTCCAGGATGGCTCACCCTCCTGAAACTACACAATGCGATACAAGAAAGAGGCAATGAGAGTAAGATGAAGCTGTTGCGCATCTGCCAGGGGTTGCACCCATCCTGAAACTATCGATGCGAAAGAAGAATGAGGCAACGAGACTAAGATGAAGTTTTTACGCATGTGCCAGGTGTTGCGCCCCAACTACGAATGTTTTGCCAGCAAGGCCCACGACAAAGTCCTTTTGAGGCAGATTTTTATCTCCCCTCCCCTTTGACTATTTCAAGGGTTTGGTTTTACCCCTTGCTATTTTGTGTTACACTCTAATTGCTGGGGGCATCAAATGGAAGGCCATCTGCCTTTAGCTCCATATTCTGGCTGGCCAAGCTGTCTCTGTGAGCATACATGTCGTTTCAGACACTGGTTATCTTTATAGAAGTATACATCAGCTTTTCTGATTGTTTCTTGGTCACAGGTTCGGAGAAATAGCTGTGCAGCATTTTCAGCAAGCATACACAACTCCTAGTGAAGTACCAGCCGTGGGACGACCAGGGGTTTAGGGTTAGGTAAGTCGAACAGTCAATAAGTCAAACAGTTCCTTGAAGACAATGTGTCAAGCAGGTTGGAAACAAGCGGCACAGAGACTTAGTCAGCAACAGTTCCAGCCATGACTTGTCAACCACATTGCAAGTCTTAACATTCAGAGATACACTGTGCTAGCAACCAAGCAAAACTGCAAGAAAGGGTATACTAAACCTAAATCCTAAATCCTATATTTTGATTGCTTTGACACTGGATGCGCACCTTGCATTGGCTCCCAGCATCATTTCCAGTTGCAGCTTACTGGCCAGCTGTCCGTTGCCACGTGGCAGCTCTGTGGGGGAGAGCGGCTCTGCGTTCACCTGCCCCTGAAGGGATTAAACAGTTTGTGACTGTACAAAATGAGTGGACGCTTAAACCTCTCATGTCAAAGCAACTAAACCATCTCGTGCAGCATTCTGACAGCATTGCAAGAACGGTCCAATCACGCCTCATCGATCATCCCCACCTGGTAGGCGTCGTCGTTGCTATTTTTGTCCTGTTCCTCATAACCCTGGGACCGAAGCAACGTAAGGAGCAGAGGACCAGGCTTTGTGCACATAACAGCACAGTGTAGGGCAGTCATTTGCCTGCAAGTGTGTGTGCGTTTGTGCGTGTGTGTGTGTGTGTGTGTGTGTGTGTGTGTATGTGTGTGTGTGTGCAAGTTGATTTGATACAATGATGGACGACGCCTGTTTGAGTGCCGAGTGTGCAAACTAACTCATTATCTTTCCCCAAATGCTGGTGTTGCCATTAATGACAACCCGTTGTATCTGTAGTCATAGATGCAGATATTACCACAAATATTAACAGATTTAGATGACACAACAGAGTTGTTCATGCTCTCAGAGACCCACGGAGGATACTCAAGATTCATACAGTGTACAGTGTATGTCCTACGGGTGTAAATAAGCACACCCAGCGTGGGAGGAAAAATGGGTAATTCTACCAGGCTTGTAAGTTTGACTTTTCTTTAACTCGCGACTGACTGCAACTAAGTGGCTTACCTGGTTAAATCTCGGAGAGTTGGATCTGCACCAGCAGCTAGAAGGATGTTCACGATAGTCAAGTCCTCTTGTTTCACAGCCACCTGCATCAAATCAGGCAGCAACTGATGCGGATGAAGCATTTCATGAAAGTCATTTATAATAGAGACAACAAGATGATTGATGTCGTTCCTTATGTGCACACTACTCTGACCTGAAGTGCCGTCACACCATTCTGGTTGCGAGTATTGACGCCGTCTGGATTGCTTGCTGACACTAGCTTCTTCACGACTTCCACGTTGCCAGCTGCAGCAGCCCACCTGTGTGTGTGTGTATGTGTGTGTGTGTGTATGTGTGTGTGTGTGAGTGCGTGTGTGCGCGTATGCCCACCAGTCTGAAAAGGGGAAGGTGACGTGATTTCTGCTGTCGCATGAGGCCAACTAGCTATGTTGAGTCTTTGAATGTATGCAAGGTGGAAAGTAACCACGTGTGTGCTTTTGCTGACTGCATATGTCAAAAGCCATGTGCGTTTCCATTCATGGCACAGCAGCACGCATATCGCAAGCCACGCTCACATGCATGCCGTGTTGCCAAAGCTGTCGGCGTGCGCTTCCTGCCCCTCATCATCAGGGTCCAAGATACCCTCAAAAGCATGCAGACAGCAAGCAGGGGCGTTCGACAGCGGCTCAGCTGTGCCTAACGGGAGGCTAGGCTGCTTTTTGAGCGTGCCAAGCAAGCTTTTGCTTCCTAGGTGGTGTTCAGTTGATGCATACAGGCTGCTATTGCCTTTGCTCAGCATCTCAGCTGCCATCTTAGCAGGAGAACTGGCCGCAGGAACGCTTGACAGGGCCCTGACAGAATACAGAAATGGTGTCTCTATGGAGGGGGAGGAAACCGGGAGGGAGAAAGGAGTGGTGCAGGCACCGTGCTCCTCGGCCGGTTTCCAGCTGACACGGTCCTGGTGGGACGATGACATATGGCTTGATGGTTGTCAGTCTCTGTACCTGTGTGTGTGTGTGTGTGTGTGTGTGTGTGTGTGTGTGTTTGTGTGTGTGTGTGTGTGTGTGTGTATGTGTGTGTGTGTGTGTGTGTGTGTGTGTGTGTGTGTGTGTGAAAATGCATGCACAACACATCTGGTCAAACCAGCTCAACTTGAGCTGGGTACCTGCGCTTGCTCGCAGGGTCCAGTAGAGGACTCTAGTCTTGCAAAGAAAGCACGCCTGTTCAGGTGAAGCTCACCTTATGCATGTGGCATGATGGAGAAAGGCATATGCATGTGGCATGATGGAGAAAGGCAGAAAGACATTATAATTATTATAAATATGTAATTACAACTAGTCGCTATGGCTTATGGGTGATTTTCGAAGTCTCGATTTGACAAATTTTTGTTAGTAAATTTATTACGAACTCACTGGTTGTTTGGAAATGAAATTGTACCGAGTTACCGATATTGACCAGTGGGCGACTTGACCTGGGTACCTGCGCTTGCTCGCAGGGTCCAGTAGAGGACTCTAGTCTTGCACAGAAAGCACGCCTGTTCAGGTGAAGCTCACCTTATGCATGTGGCATGATGGAGAAAGGCATATGCATGTGGCATGATGGAGAAAGGCAGAAAGACATTATAATTATTATAAATATGTAATTACAATGTAACGACGCAGGTCGTAATAAATCAGAAAATACAGATTAAATCAGATACAATCAGATGTACCAAGCATCCGTGCTTTCACACGTGAGTACTTTTCGACAATCCGAGAGAATCCATCCGAGGGAATCTGTCAGGAAAGTACAAATACTCAGATTTCGGGGTTGTCAGTATTCTGTTATGGGGAGGTGAGAATGACGCCCCCCACCTGGCAACTGCCATAACTGCAAATGCCAGAACAGGCCACACAGAGCACCTTAGAAGGTAATTTTAAGTTAATTGAGCTGCTGTATTACCACTCTAAGTGTGTGCCGATTTTCAGGGCATGCCGCGAAGGCACATGTTTGACCCTGTTGTGACCATCTTCGACTCCTGGTTTAATAACAGAACATTTAGTTAATAAATGTATTAATTATCTGACCCAGAGAAAAAAAAAATAGAGTACTCGTTGCAGGCTCTCTCAATTTTTGCAGGCTCTCTCAATTTTTGTCGGGTCTGGCGACCTGTGTTGGTTATGCATGGTTATCAGGAGACCAGCCTCGCCGTCTCCTCTTCACGTGGCCCTCGCGAGGGGTGTCTGCGCCAGCGGGCTCTGCGG
>Ga0307947_1002163_pt1 | contig 15755 bp, 21 predicted proteins | sample OrgLakmetagen232_FD_201840 | JGI IMG/M metagenome (GOLD analysis project Ga0307947, IMG submission 201840) | Saline water microbial communities from Organic Lake, Antarctica - #232 | ecosystem: Environmental > Aquatic > Non-marine Saline and Alkaline > Saline | place: Antarctica: Organic Lake...
CCCCCTCACCCTCTCCCTCTCTCTCTCCCTCTCTCACTCTCTCTCTCTCTCTCTCTCTCTCTCTCTCTCTCTCTCTCTCTCTCTCTCTCTCTCTCTCTCTCCCTCTCTCTCTTGCGCGCGCGCTCGCGCGCTCTTGCTTATGATCTGACCTTTTTCAGTAAATTGTCAATATGTACATACTCACACCCTAGTGCTCTGCAATGTATTATTTCATAAAAAATGTCTTTGCTTCGGCAAAGAATTACATTGAGTTTCAGCTATCATTAAAAATCGAGGTGTCTAAAAGCAAGGACGCAGGGTGTGCGTTTAAGGGTTAGCCAAACCCATGTAATATTACGTATGCATGCTAGTGATACTGAAGCTCTTTTGGTGCAAGATTTTGGTGTGCATACATTGTATGCTGCACACACTTAGATCTGACAGGTCCTGCGTACAATATGCAACCTCATCAAGTCAGCACCTGTGGAGCAGAAGAAGCTTCCTGTCTTTTTCTTCATCGTCTTTTTTTAACAAACAACATGGTTGGCGCTCCTATTTTTATGTCACTGCTGCAGTTTGATGACAAAGCAAGTGCTGCAATGATGACGGCTGTGCGGAAGGGTGACCTTGAGGTGCGTTCGTATATGCACATGCAGCAGTCCCTACATGTAAATCAAGATGCAAAAACTATCCTGCATAAAGATGCTTTGATACAGGATTGTCACCTAAGAATTCTAGCTTCTGTCAAAAGGCGCGTGCACACCCAGGCGCGGAGCTTCTTATTGTTGACAGCCCATGCTCTTTGTGCTTCTCTCTTCATCATGGTCTAGCACCATTGCAGCAAGCTGCTTTTGCCACCTCGTGTTTTGGTAAAGAGACACTCAAGCATATTAATGGTTCAATATTTAAGTCTCTATGGTGCAGCATGATAATGTCACTGCTGGTGTAAGAAGGCAGAAAATGATAGGAAGCAGAAAAGCTGCGCAGTCAGTTTGAACCCTCTCCCCAGTGGCACTTCGTAGCATACGCAGGCTGTAACATTGTACTTCTACAGAGTAGCAAGCATGTCATAGCATGGTGTCAGTGCCCTAGGCCAGCAATGACACCAACAATGGCATGCTTGTGCAGGCTGTAACATTGTACTTCTACAGAGTAGCATGTCATTTTTGGTGTCAGTGCCCTACACCAACAATGACATCAACAATGACATTGTACTTCTACAGAGTAGCTTGGTGTCAGTGCCCTACGCCAACAATGACACCAACAATGACGTTGTACTTCTACAGAGTAGCATGGTGTCAGTGCACTACGCCAACAATGCCTACGCCAACAATGACATTGTACTTCTACAGACTAGCATGGTGTCAGTGCCCTACGCCAACAATGACACCAACAACAATGACATGCTTGTGCTCCCCTTTTTTCTGCTTCTTAGCTGTAATGGTTGCTCCTGTAATTGTGTATGGTGGTTTCCTAGTTGTGCTGTGCAACGCACTCGACTTGACATGGGTGACTTCCTTCGCCCCCTTTGTGGTTCCGTTCCTCTAATGCTTACAACCATCTACCCGGTCTGCACCCGTTTCTGTCCGATCGTGATCATCACCTCCAGTCGCCACCACTGTCCAAAACATCCTTGTTTTTACCAAATATAGACCCATCCATCCTGTCTTCCTGTGTAGAGAGAGAGGGTGCAAGGCAGAGTGCATGCCTTACACCCATTCACTCTGGTTGAAACGCGAGACCATTGAGGAAACATCGAAGAAAGAAAAACACAAGGACACAAAATGTCTCTATAATTCAGTGTCCTAGAGCGAATGTGGGTGAAGTGGACGTTTTTATATTGTTGTCATTAATTGCTTTACTGTGTATGATGTTTCCACATTCACCTCTTTAAAAATGAGGCCGCCGTAACACGTAATGGACATTAATGTGATGGAAGACTATTATATCCATTGTATTCCAACGAATTTCCACAGCACGGACTCTCAAACGATTGATTCCTATTCATCTCAATAGCTGATACTGTGCTATCTTTTGTATAGGGCGTGAAAACCGCGCTGGGGGAGGCGGCAGACCCCAACTTTGTGGACATCACAGGCCCAAATAATGTGAGTATAGGACAAGGAGCGGGCGGTCAGCTAGCTTTAAAACAAGCCGTGCTCATAAGCAGTGCTAACGTGACAAAGATTGATGGCTGCGCCGTTCTGCCAAGAATTGTCCGAGGGAATGCTGGGTCTTGCAGCTGCTGGAGGGGGCACAATAATATCAAAAATCGAAGTTTTTACATCTCCATAATGATGGTTTTGCAGAAAGCTTGCAAGTAGACAGCGCTGCGTACGCATTTGTACACGAGCACAGCTCATACTTTTTATGTGGCCGTTAACTCGGAGGCATTCCTACAGTAATCTTGGCTCACGCATGCACAAGACAGGCGAGAGCTGCCCACAGACTGGGATAATTCCCTGCTTAAATATGCCGTGTACATATTGTATACTCTGCATATATACATGGTTTTGGCAAAACCCTACATGGAGGCAACCTCTGCTGCTGATACCCCTCTGTCTGCATATAAGAACGAACTGTCAAATTTGTATGTGTGTGTATGTGTGTGTGTGTGCAGATGGGCATGTCTGCCCTGCATTACGTGGCTGCGTGTGGACGTCACATGACTTGTGAGCCCCCCTCATGCAGTCCTACTATCGCTGTCAGCATCACCCGTTTGCTGCTGCGAAGCGGTGCCAAGAAGTACCCAAAAGACAAGGTACGTGCACTGGTCTGTATGTGCATGTGCAACGAGGTGTATGCGCATGTGTGGCAAGGTGTGGGCACTAATCTGTATGTGTATGTGTGTAAATATGTGTATGTGTGAAAAGGTACGTGCACTGATCTGTATGTGCATGTGTGACAAGGTGTGTGTATGTACGGCAAGGTGTGCGCACTAATCTGTATGTGTATTATGTGTATTTGTGACAAGTGTATATTTGACAAGGTGTGTGTCCTGGTACATGCATTTGCACCCAAGTGCATTAGCACGCTTATTTTTCAAGGTGTGTCTGCATTCATTGTCAGGGTTGCTTGTACTGCCAACCTGCGGAAGTGTTTTTGAAAGCCCACACTTACGCAAGGATTTAGGTTTTTGCTCACCGGCGACAAAATATAACGTTAGTACTAGCAAACTGCATACATGCCGTCTTAGACGCACGTGCATGCACACACATGTCCTCACAAACACACCTCAAAACTGACAAATACAAGCACGCACACACACATACACATACACACACCTTGTCACTGTACCGTGAGCATGTGCTCAGACAACGAGGGTAAACGTAATGTGAAAGACTGCACAATAAGGACTCAGCAGGCTTTACTGATGTATGTCGCTACTGTTTGTTTCCGTTTTCCTCTCTGTCCATGGATACCACTAGCATCACGTCCAAATTCAATCCAATTCAATGCAAAACATTGTTACCTCCATGGCTGAGTCGCCCACAGAGGCTTTTGGTTCACTTCTCACCATACCCATCATTCTATGGGCAGATGGGCTTCTTGCCCCTGCACCTAGCGGCGTTCCATGGCAACATGGGCGTGCTGCAGATGCTGCTGGAAGGGGCGGAGCGTGAGAACACACCCGTGTTGGGCACCAGCGTGAACTGCCAAGACCACCAGGTGATTTTTAGGAACTGCCAAGACCATTTGTTTTTTGCCAAAACCATTTTTAGGAAGTGCCAAGACCATTTTTAGGAACTGCTGAGACCATCAGGTGGTTTTTAGGTTCAGGTGGTTTTATACCTTTCAGTGGAAACCTGACAAACTGCTGCTGATCAATGCTCCAAAGCTGTCAGGTGAAGCGCACATGCTCTAGAGTGTTTCATGGGCTCCCCTGCGTACAGGTTGGCTACACGCCACTCTCTCGCGTGCACATGCAAGGCGGGTGCCACATCCTGATTGGGTTTTGCACATTTATGGAACTGCTGAGTCCAGTGTGTGACGCTTGAACTCCAGTTCTTGGAGTGAAGCAAAGTGATATCAGTCATATCACTCTTGCTTTTTATCTGTGTTCCTCTCCAGTTTCTCCATCTTGTTACTTTACTTGGTCTTCACGTCTGCCATTCTTCCTGAGTTTGAGTCTAATTTTCCTACCGTTTTTCTCATATTCTGGGCAGTTTCTTAGCAGTTGTGACTCCCCCCCCGTGAATAATCCACCGCCATCTCACGATGCAAACGTAATAGAACATTTGCACATGTGTGAGTGCTCTGAATACTCCATCATGCATAGGTACGCTATACACCACTCCACTGTGCTGTGGAGGGACAGCAGCCAGAAGCTGTAGTGGCCCTGCTGTTACGAGGGGCGGTCTGCAACATCAAAGATTACGTGAGTTTTATGTTAGACCTGTTGTTACGAGGGGTGGTCTGCAACATCAAAGATTACGTGAGTTCTGTGTTAGGCCTGTTGTTTCGAGGTGCGGTCTGCAACATCAAAGATTACGTGAGTTCTGTGTTAGGCCTGTTGACGCGCTTGAGGCGGCGATCCTGTGTGTGCGTGTCTTTGTAGTTGTGTGGTGCCTTCAAAATTGTGTGCTCTATTACCTGCTCTTACTGTAATGTACACGCACGCAAATACAAACACACGCACGCGCGCACATGCACAAACAACCTCATACACACACCACCACACACACTCATACAGACCATGCACACGTACTCATATACAACCACAGACCTCTTTCACGCCTTGGAATTTGGCCGCTACCCACCTCGGTAGCTTTGCCTACTCCCTCATCGCACAGCTCAACATCGCCCTCGCCCAAAACTCCAGGTGCGTACTTTGTGAAGCTGCCCATCTGTGGACATACTCACAGACTTGCATGAAATGGCCTGCACATGATTGCGTATATGAATGTCTGCCACGTCTTGAAAAGCGAAAGCTTCCTTATGAGTGGGCAAACTAGATCTGTGTAGGGACTTTGCGGCCTGTCAGTGATGGCTGTTTGAAGTGTAAATGTGTATTATGTGAACAACCAGGCATACGAAGAGGATGCGTGTGCTGTACATTTGGGCCTTATGGCGTACTGTGCTCTATTGCACGTTCTCCCTGATAACATTAGAAGCCACCCAGGCAGTGACAACCACTCCTCACATCAATTTAGGATTCCTAAATTTCTCTGTGGTACCGAGTACTGTGAGATTCTCCACATTCTTTTTGTACTGCACATTGCATCCTATCTGAACTTGCTGGAGCCCTTACACTTGAGATTGGTCTGGCAATACTTATCCATGTCAACTCTGTTCTTGAAGTGCACACTTCCTCCTGGTGTCTGGCAACACGTACGGCGTGGGGTGGCATATTACCCTAACCTGCCTGACTGCCATACCAACTGCTGATACCTTGGTACCAGTTCCAGTAACCGAAATGTAAACCATTCATACCTATGCTTCTCCTCATTCTCCATTTCCCCTGCAACATCCTGTATCCTGTGCTACTTTCTTGCAAGGTTGGCTTCGGCGTCTCTTGTCAACATGTCCACGCACCGAATCGCCACTTGTGTTGCATTTCCCACGGCAGGTGCTGTGATGCGTGACCTTGGCTTTAACCTGGACCAACTTGGTGCTGTGATGCTTGACCTTGACCTCAAATGCTACAGCATGTGCCTTACCTCCACTCTGCTGCCCTCCTGTATACAGGCCTCACCAGACATTGCTGTGAAGCAGCGTCACCCCCAATGCCACAATACTCATCTCGTCAGCATCGCCTTTCTGGGCAGCCTTTCAGCACTGATGCTGTGATGCAGCTTTGCCTCAAATGCCACAACAATGACACACCCTTACTGCCCTCCTGCAGAAGCTGTCAGCCAATGCTGAGAAGCAGCTTCCATGCAATGCCACCATACTCATCTCGTCCACATCGCCTATCTGGGCAGCCTATCAGCACCAACTAATGCTGTGACGCAGCTTACCAATCACCATGACACTTAACAAAACTCTTGGTGCCTGCCCTCCTGCTCAGGTTGCCAGCCGATGCTGTGATGCAGCTTGCTCTTGAGATGCGCTACTTGGAAGCAGTGCCTGTGGTGCTGAGGGCAACAGCAAAACGGCCGCAACAGGCATGGTCTTTCATACTCATTTTTTTGCTATCGTTGCATTTTGCACATGCAGCGCGCTTGTGTCTCTGTGCATGTATGTGTTTTGTGTGTGTGTGAATGTATGTACTATGTACAGCTTGTTTGTGGTGTGTGTGCATGTGTGTGTGTATGTGTGTGTATGTATGTGTGTGTGCGGATGTGTGTGTAAGTGTGCGTGCATACGCAGTTGTTGATCACGCATGCATGCGTGCGTGTGTGAGGTTTGCGTGTCTACCTTTTTCAACTAGGGCAGGTACCCTGTGTTCTCGTCTAATCAATTACTTCAGATGTTTGAAATGAAGAGCAGGTTCGTCACGTGAGAATAGTTCTAAAAAGATGCACACAAGGTGCCCACATACACACTCTTGGACTTACAGGTGTGGGCCCTGATGCGTGCTGCCATTGCATCTGGTATCCAAGAATTCGCTGAGCTGCTGGCTGAGGATATACCCTGGGTTTGCCCTCAGGCTCTGTTACAGGTAATAGCTTCAGAGAGTAAACTGAGCTGCTGGCTAAGCGCACACCCTGGGTGTGCCCTCAGGCTCTGTCACAGGTAACAGCTAACTATGCCAAGGAATTGCAGGAGAAGGGATGCACCGATGACTACTTCAACTACAGAGGAGAAAGGCCACAACCTAAGTATGCTTTGAGTGTGACTTGTGACTGGTACGGAGCTCTGCGCTCCCCTGTTTGGGAGGCATACATTCATTCTTTTAGAGGCACACATGCAAAGTGTTAAGTATGCATGGGGTTACCCGCAACTATATTAAACGCCCCTGACATCCACTGATGCATGCGTTGGCTTGCAAACCCCTGACAACACACAGCAAGGAAGGGAGGAGGGCAGACAGAACCAAAATCGCAGTGTAACACCAACCTTAATAAATCTAGGGGTGCAGCTCTGGATTGAATTGGTACCCAAAGGCGGATCTTGCTACGCCCACACCCGAACCTGCACTGCAGGAAGAGAGGGAGCGTGCCTTATGCATACGTTGTAGGCAACCAGTGCTTTGCTGCTGTAGTAGCCTTATGTGTACGTTGCTGTTGTAGGCGACCAGTGCGTTTTTGTAGTAACATGCAAATATGCCCAGCTTTAATTGGTCTGTTCCACTGCAGCCTTGGACGTGGAAGGACGCCATGCCAACGATATGAAATTATGTGTATATATATGTGTGTGCATATGTGTGTGTGACAAGTTCTTGCTTTACGTTTGCATGCGCTTTACAATTACTCTAAGGTGGCTCCTGTGGTTTGTGGTATCTTTTCCCCTTATTGAGGTCATAACAAAAAGAAGCAAATTTTGGTGCTTGCAGGTGTTTTGGAGGGATGTCATGACATAGCTTGCCACACGCAATCCGTTTCGTTCAAATTAATGTGAAAAGCGTTATCCGCTGCCTTTCTCTTGTACCTTTACTTCAAACATCGACTCTCTTATTTTTCGCGTGCAGGTGCCTTGGGGGGACGTCATGGTGGAGCTTGCCACACGATTTCCAGACTGTGAGTGCGATTGGCTGGTAGTCTGTGATTGGTTATTGTACATTGTATATACCTTTTAGTCAATGCATCTGTTTATGACTGTGATTGCTTATTGCACATTGTATATACATTTAGTCAGTGCATCTGTTTGTGACTGTGATTGCTTAATGTACATTGTGTATAAGTTTCAGTCAGTGCATCTGTTTGTGGCTGTGATTGCTTATTGTACATATATGTTTCAGTCAGTGCATCGCGTGCCAAAGTATACTGGGCGGTCTACTTACAGCACAGCTAACTTGTCAGTCAGCATGTCGTTACGAGTCGTGCTTTGAGTAGCTAGGGAAAAGACGTGAGGGGGCTTTTCATGTGCGGCCCTTGACTCTGTCGTCACCATTGTGTGTGGTTGAAGAAGTGCGTGGTTGTAATTTGACTGCCAACGCTGCGTGCAGTCTAGCAAGTGCAAAACGTGAGGGGGCTTTCCAGGTTGCATGTGCGGCCCTTGACTCTGTCGCTCAATTTGCCAGGTTCTTATGTGAGAGATGGTGTCAGGTGAGGCCAAAAGGAGGAGAAATGATTGGGAGGCAGCAAACTGTTGAATTGAAAGAAGCCACTGTGTCTTCATTTCATACTAAAGGTCGTTAATTTTCCACTGCTCTTGGTGCAAATATCACTGTACTTTCCCAATTGTTTTGCTCCTTTTTCTTTCTCTATCGATTTTCCCGGCATGCTACTGCCTGTTAGATTCACAATGCACACTTCCCCCAACGGCAAGCTCTTAGTCTGCAACATGTTGGCTTTGAGAGCATAGCAGCGCCCACGCCGTTTCTTCCATAGCAAACCCCTCCAATATTTGTGTCCATACTGTGAATTACACTGTTCCGACAGAGCCCTTTTCTCTCTCTTACCTATGAAAGGCTGCAGGCATTCTTTTGTCTGAAGCAACAATTGTTTTCACCACAGGCTTCAAAATACTCATCCATGGCCTCGACCTTGTGGATTTTGAGAGCATCGCACTGCCTTTCATTCGAGGACTCAACTTTGATGCCAACCCAGAGACCCAAGGTCGGTGCAGGAGTTATGTTCCGGCCATAAAAATTAAGGAAGAAGTTGGAGGTCTGTACTTGTGTTGTGCATGGTATTTGTTAATTAATCGGGACAATTAAGTGAGTTCATATGTGCACAACAATTGCATGCAAACACCTGTTTGAGTGACATTCAGGTGCAAGCCACTCTGGCCCTCACTTGCATAGGTGACGCCTCACTTGCTTTGATCTGCTTGCGTTGTTTTGCTGGGGATCCTGCTCATTAAGAAATTATTAACTTTAAAACCCCCTCAACGATTGCTTTGTGTCATTCTGAGCCTCGCTCACAGATGGGAGCGCAGCAGACAGCTGTTGCTGCGCAGCTTCCTAGCTGACTGATATCCAGTCTACCTTGAGCAGCTTGTCAATTTGCTTCTTACTCATTTTCATAACACAGGTGGGCGCGTGCGTGCACGTGCATGCGTATATGTCACAGCTCATCGACCGCCAGCTTGATGAAAATAAGCATAATGCTTCACAGAATTTCCAACTGTCAACCTCATAATAGCGTGCATCTTTCTCTACTCACTAACCCACAACTTCATAACACAACTGCCTCTTCCATCCCACAGACCATACAGGCTACGTATCCGCTCTTGCCATCCTCCCTCCTCCAAACCCACCACTTCATAATACAAATGCATACACCTCTCCCAACTCAGACCATACAGGCTACGTCTCTGCTCTCGCCGTTCTCCCACCTCCACCACAAAAGTCCGGCAAAAGCAAGTCCATCAACCTGCTGAAGCTACTAGGGAAACCGCGTGACCAAAGCCAAGCCAGCCAAGGTGGGCCACACATGTTCTGCCTATCTTTGCTAAAATATGGGGCTCACACATGCTATATTTTTGTTGTCGAGTCAGCCCTTAAGTTGTATGTTGTATGGCATACATTTCTGTGTGTATTTACGTAGCAGTGTGTGTGTTTCTATGTGTGTGTCTACATAGCAGTGTGTGTAATTCTATGTTTGTGTGTGTTTACATAGCAGTGTGTGTGTTTTTGTGTTTTTTTGTGTTTACAATAGATTGCTTAACTGCAAGTATAGTACTTTGCTGTGCATAGCGCTTCATTTTGTATGGTGCCACAAGTAGCAGCTGCCTGTGCACAACCTGTTAGAAATGGCAAACCCACTGGCCATATTTAGTTTGTTAGGTGCCACAAGTAGCAGCGGCCTGTGCACAACCTGTTGAAATGGCAAACCCACTGGCCATAATTGGTTTGTTAGGTGCTACAAGTAGCAGCGGCCTGTGCACAACCTGTTGAAATGGCAAACCCACTGGCCATAATTAGTTTGTTAGGTGCCACAAGTAGCAGCTGCATGTGCACAACCTGTTGAGATGGCAAACCCACTGGCCATAATTAGTTTGTTAGGTGCTGCAAGTAGCAGCTGCCTGTGCACAACCTGTTGGAAATGGCAAACCCACTGGCCACGGTTAGGGGTCTGCGCAGGTGCATGATGCAAACCCCCAAGTTCAATTGGCACGTGTCAACTATTACTCAACTAAGAGTCAGAATCACGATTTCACAAAATGTGCTCCTTTCTCTTAACAACCCTGCAAGTGCCTTTAAGAACCTGGTTGTGGCTATGTATGACTGTATAAACACTGTATATGACGTGTGTCTGAAGAAATTCCTAGATGGCAGCGTTTCTGAAGAATTCCCATATGGCCGCGCGTCTGAAAGATTCCCTGCCAAGACAAAGCTGTACATACAGAGTTTACAGAGTAAACCATCAGTCAAAACGTGCGACTGCTAGGGATGCTACGATAGGATTCCAAAACAAAGTCGTACATACTCCGCAGACCTATGGTCACAGCCAGCCCTGGTGACGGACCCTGTTCACGGAATGACCTTACCAATCCTGCAACTGCTACAACGTACTCAGATGTGTGGTCCACTTTACTGCATCACACACCGGACCCTGCAATGCAAGAGACACCTTTTTTCTATTGGATAGCCTCCAACGTTGGCCAGGAGTAAATTGGTTTTATCCTGCTTGCGAGCACCTGGGCGCCTCTTGGGTCTTTCTTCAAGACTTAACTGGCCCAACCAACAGCATGCCTTAAGGCTGGCCAGGGCTGTGTATGAATAAGCTGTAGATATCCGAATGCCCCCCTTCAAACAATCATGTGTGTGATCGGCTCTCCGCGTCACACACACCATATTGAGTGTTGTGTACTCCTTTACTGCCGTCAGTGCCTCAAGGGCAGCTGGGCAGCCTGCAGGGCCAACAAGAAGAAGAGAGGGGGAGCACGAAGAAAAGCAGCCAATCTGGTGTGTATGCATATATCTCAGTGTACAGTGTGTGTATGTGTGTGTGTCTGTGTGTGTGGACGTTTTGTGCGTAAAAGAGCGTGCGTGCGCAAGTTTGAGGGTTTGTACGTATGGCTGTGTAAATATGTGTGTATAATCGTGTGTTTGTGCTTGGTGCTGTATCGTGTGGTGCACGGTGTGTGTGTATGAAGGTTGTCATAAAGTGCCCAAATGTGGACTGTTGGGACGCATCACGATGTTTATATTGAACCATTTGGATTTGTCGTAAAGCTATATCCTGTCTTGCATCCAGACACTTAAACTCACACACACACACACACACACACACACACTTGTTGACCTATGTTGCTCGGAATCAAAGTGAACAACCTGAATTGTATACTTGTATATAAATACACATCCCTGCATATTTAGCTTGTATATATACACATCCCTGACCATTTGTACTTGCCGTACATCGATGCAGGTTTTTACTTACATCTACTTAGATCCTGATAGTTGAATCATCACTACTCGAAACCCTTGCTAAACCCTAGCCGACACACCCTACGCATCATGTGCAGGGGGGGGCGTGGTGGTGGGGTGCGGCACGTCCTTAATGGCTGCATTCACCTGCCACTCTAAAAAACTGGCAGCAGAGGGCGATCGAGATGAAGATGCAGGGTAAGGAGGCTAGTGGTTTGGCTGATGAAGATGCAGGATAAGGAGGCTAGCGGTTTGGTTGATGGAGATGAAGATGCAGGGTAAGGAGGCTAGTGGTTTGGTTGGGTTAAAGCTACAGAGGGCGATGGAGATGAAGAAGCAGGGTATGGAGGCTAGTGGTTTGGTTGATGGAGATGAAGATGCAGGGTAAGGATGCTAGTGGTTTGGTTGATGGGGATGAAGATGCAGGGTATGGAGGCTAGTGGTTTGGTTGATGGAGATGAAGATGCAGGGTAAGGAGGCTAGTGGTTTGGTTGATGGAGATGAAGATGCAGGGTAAGGAGGCTAGTGGTTTGGTTGGGTTAAAGCTACAGAGGGCGATGGAGATGAAGATGCAGGGTATGGAGGCTAGTGGTTTGGTTGATGGAGATGAAGATGCAGGGTAAGGAGGCTAGTGGTTTGGTTGATGGAGATGAAGTTGCAGGGTAAGGAGGCTATGGTTTGGTTGATGGAGATGAAGATGCAGGGTAAGGAGGCTAGTGGTTTGGTTGGGTTAAAAGCTACAGAGGGTGATGGAGATGAAGATGCAGGGTATGGAGGCTAGTGGTTTGGTTCATGGAGATGAAGATGAAGATGCAGGGTAAGGAGGCTAGCGGTTTGGTTGAGTTTAAGCTTCAGAGGCATCTGATTTGAAAGAGCATGGAGCTGGGTGATAAAAGCAAAGTGCTGGGGTTTTATGTCTGTATAGACGCAGAGCTGGTGTTGATTGATGCAAGCAGTTCTGCACGTGGCAGTGAAGTGCTGCATGAGGCGCGGTCTGGAAACATGGCTTGAGAGGGAGGGTGGAAGGACGTCTGCGTCTCAGCTTTCCAAGACACAAGCTCTTTGTGCAGCAGCGCCCTAGGGCACTGCAGTCATTCCTGAATGCTTCTGCAGACCCTGCCAGCAACAGCACTCCCTATAGGGACTACCTCTGTCACACAAGTCGGTGTAGGTTGCGCATTCCTGTACAGCTTTCTACTACCACACCCACCGCCAAACAATCCTCTAGAGCCACTTATCACAGTATTGTTTGAGATAACACCCCCCCCCCTTTATTTACCTATTACCCAATTAGTTTCGGTGGCGCACTCCTCGTGAGCTCCCTACCACTCAATCGTTTCATGACGCACGCACGCGCACACACACACACATACACACACATTGCAGCCATCTCGTTACGCCCCTTAAGCCCCTACCACCATCAATCGCTCTTTCAAAGCTTTTAAATCTGCGACGCAGATGCGTCTGAGCATCCATCGTTGCACATTTACAGCCCTCACATGACGGTCTGAGTCTCATGTTTCGTCTGCACAGCTTTGTGACCGACAGCTGCGGCGTTCAGTACTCTCATTTCCAGGAAAAACAGAGCTGGTTTCAGAACAAATTTGTGACCAATCATCCACATGTAGGGACCGAAATGATGGGGAACAATCTGACCTACTGCCTACCATCCAATGTATGAACCGCAATGATGGGGAACATTTGATCCACTGCTCACCATCCATGTGTAGGGACCTTGATGATGAGAATGGAGGCACAAAGTCGCATCAAGACTTTTGGCGCAAGTCCCTGGCACGCAGCAGCAAAGCGTCTGGTCTGGAAGCAGGCTCCCCTAAGAAAGGGGGCTCCTTGTGGCAGCGTGCATCGGTGGGTGTGGAGTAGGGTAGGGTGTGGCAGCCTGCATCGGTGGTGTAGTGTAGGGTGAAGTGTAGGGTGTGGCAGTGGTGTAGTGTAGGGTGTAGTGTAGGGTGTGGCAGCGTGCATCGGTAGGTGTGGAGTAGGGTAGGGTGTGCAGGTGTGCAGTACAGTACAGTGTCCTTGGCAGGTGGCAAGTGTGCTCAGGTGTACATTACAGAACAGTACAGTGCAATGCAAGTACAGTGCGATGCAATGCAATGCAAGTACAGAACAGTGCAGAACAGAACAGTACAATACAATACAGTGCAGATAGGTGAGAAATAATCAGTACCACAGTAGGGTCCTTCTGTAAGATACTGTCTTTGCTGTTCTTCTAGGGTGTACAGCACAGCACAGTACAGTACAGCACCATACAGACCAAATAATTGAAACAAAGTACAATTCCTTATGATAAAAACGTATGTATGTGCATGCGTTTGTGTGGAGAGAGTAAAATGGTAAGGGTTGCAGATTGCTTTTATTATTGCTGCAAAGGAGGTGAGAAGGCAAAGCTCTTGGCACAGTTACTGCAGATCCTGAGTAAAGCTGAGAAGGGTTGCGGGATGATTTTAAAAGGCTGCAAATATATTGAGGTTAAGCGCCAAAATGTGCAGACATGCAGAATGATTCTTGTATGGAACTCCTGCCTGCGTGCTGTGGTTGCAGAGGGGCACTCTGCCAACACACATCATGTTTTCAAAGTAGGTGCTTGTTCCCAGATGCCTTTCTATAACTTTTGAGCAGTAGTATCTGCAGACCAGAAACGCACACACACATATTCGCACGTATACATCTTTGCTGGAAGCAGGGACTGCATGCCTGGTATGCACACGCACACACACACACACACATGCACACACTAAACACACACATGCACACACTTAACACACATGCACATTCACACACTGTCGCTTACACACTCGCCTTTGCCTTGCAGGAAGCAGTCACTACAGAACTAGCCTCAGAGAAGGGCCAGCACTTTCAATCAAAGTCCAAGCTTGCTCTGAGCTTAAAGAGCATGCTGGTCCTGGGGAACCAGGTCAGTGCACACTCTCGTAACGTGTAACTGGTTGTGCACTAATGGTGTGCACGCTTGCTCTGACAACTTCCTCTTCATTTCTAAATTTTAGCAACACAGGCTTGCTTGCTTGGTGATGCAGGCAAAAGTTTTCACGTTGCCAGAGCCAGGTTATAGCAATTATTGATTGCCATCTTGAATGCCAGCATTCTATTGGTTTCATGACTCCTTAAAAAAAAAAGCCTTTGTGTGGAATGAATTCTTAAGCCCAACTCTTTGCCTGTTTGTGCATGTGCATACATCATCATTGGGGCATTCATTTTAAAACAACTCGGCTTGAGTATCGAATTACTGATCGACTGTGTCCTCAACGGGCTTTCACTTATCTGTTTCCATATCCGCATCATCATTGGCTGAGTATTGCATTCCTGACAAACCTTCGTAACTTTTTTTCTGTCTGCATCATTTTTTGAGCAATTACTGTTATTCATCCTTGGCTGAGTATCAAATCGTTGACACGCCTTTCTGTATAAGAGGCAGTGTAAGAGGCAGTAGCTATGCCATACTCATCATCCCAAGTTAGCATACATACCATTGTCATTACTGGGCTGTTCACAAGCCAAACTACAAAGTACACGTACATACTACTGTCATTACTGGGCTGTTCACAAGCCAAATACAAAATACACGTACATACTACTGTCATTACTTGGCTGCTCACAAGCCAAACTACAAAATACACGTACATACTACTGTCATTACTGGGCTGTTCACAAGCCAACCTACAAACATATACGTACATACTACTGTCATTACTTGGCTGCTCACAAGCCAAACTACAAAATACACGTACATACTACTGTCATTCCTGGGCTGTTCACAAGCCAACCTACAAACATATACGTACATACTACTGTCATTACTGGGCTGTTCACAAGCCAAACTACAAAATACACGTACATACTACTGTCATTACTTGGCTGCTCACAAGCCAAACTACAAAATACACGTACATACTACTGTCATTACTGGGCTGTTCACAAGCCAACCTACAAACATATACGTACATACTACTGTCATTACTGGGCTGTTCACAAGCCAAACTACAAAATATCCGTACATACTACTGTCATTACTTGGCTGCTCACAAGCCAAACTACAAAATACACGTACATACTACTGTCATTACTTGGCTGCTCACAAGCCAAACTACAAAATACACGTACATACTACTGTCATTACTGGGCTGTTCACAAGCCAACCTACAAACATATCCGTACATACTACTGTCATTACTGGGCTGTTCACAAGCCAAACTACAAAATACACGTACATACTACTGTCATTACTTGGCTGCTCACAAGCCAAACTACAAAATACACGTACATACTACTGTCATTACTGGGCTGTTCACAAGCCAGCCTACAAACATATACGTAC
>Ga0307947_1002167_pt1 | contig 15746 bp, 14 predicted proteins | sample OrgLakmetagen232_FD_201840 | JGI IMG/M metagenome (GOLD analysis project Ga0307947, IMG submission 201840) | Saline water microbial communities from Organic Lake, Antarctica - #232 | ecosystem: Environmental > Aquatic > Non-marine Saline and Alkaline > Saline | place: Antarctica: Organic Lake...
GTGAGAGTGGTGGGGGTGGGGGTGGAGGGATCAGGAAATCACAGGCTTTGCCAATCACTGGTAAACGAGGGGGCAAGGAGAGAAAAGGGAAGAGTAAGCAGGTGGGCTCTGGACAGCGTACAATTCTGGACTGCCTTTTCGGTGGGGGGGGACCGCGGAAAAGTGGGGCAGGAGGGCCTGCTGTTGCTGCTGGTATTAGTGGGGGTGGGGGTGGGAGTGGTGGGAGTGGTGGTGATGGTGCTGGTGGTAGTGGTGGAGGGAAAGGGAGTGGGAAGCAACAGCAGCAGCAGCAGCAGCAGCAGCAACAATTACCACATACGGAGGAGGTTGAGATGATTGATCTCATGAGTAGTGATGAGGAACAGCAGGGGCAGCAGCAGCACCATCAGCAGCAGCAGCAAGAGTTGAAGCAGCAGCAGCGGCAGAAGAGGGGAATAGAGCAGCACCACCAGCCGGCGTCCAATGAGGCAATTAAGGTTTAAAAAACGTGTGTCCAATGACCTCTCCAGCCGTCATGCATATTTTGACACAGTTTGCTCAGTTGGAAAGAATTTGTTATTGTCAGTAGACACATTCAGCCCAGAAGTTATGGTGGTGGCAAAAGCGCGTGCCTCAAATGCAATGCAAGAAATGGGCAACATAATTTGGCAAGCTTTCTCACAGATGAACTCTTTCACTCTCTGCCATCAACAGTAGCCATGTTCACAGCACAATCATCATCCGGGTTATGGCCCGTGTGTGTTGGATTTATAATGACTTCGACAGCAGTAAAGTAAGGGAGGGGCTCAGCTTCAGCATCTTGGATCTTGGCCTTTTGCACTTGAGGAAACTTGTAATTCGTCAGCATATTTAGGATGAAGACCGGCCTTATGCTTGCAGCACAACCACATCCCTTAATACTGGCAGCACCCTGCTTTTCCCAAGGGGCTTTGCCATGCCGCCTGCAAATATATGCAAACACGTTTTAGAGGGGTCTGAATATTTATAAAAGAGGTGGCTACACCTACTACAAGCCAAAAGGAAGTCACATCAGCCCATTACCTGCAGTAATACAGCTTGTTGGCCATGCTGCCTTTAACCTTTGTATCATGGGTGAAAAAGTCAGCGTTTGTGAAAGCTTCATATTCACTCATAAACAATTCAAAGGACTTCCAGTATTTAACTACAGCATAAATGCTGTTATCAGGAAGGGCGTAAATTGAGGTCAGATCAGCACCAACAGACTGTGTAAACAGCTCGAAAGTCTGACATGTTGTTGTAGAAGTGTGTAGTTAAGAGGAGGAGGAAAATGCTCCAGAAGTTCTGCCTTATAAACCCTCCAGAATGCACCAACTTTAACTGCAACAGTTGGAAGGAAAGAAAGAGGTTGCCGCTTGTGTGTGTGTGTGTGTGTGAGTGTGTGTGTGTGAGTGTGTGTGTGTGTGTGTGTGTGTGTGTGTGTGTGTGCGCGTGTGTGTGTGTGCGTGTGTGTGTGTGAGTGTGTATGTGTGTGCGTGTGTGTGTGTGTGTGTGTGTGTGTGTGTGTGGGTGTGGGTGTGTGGGTGTGTGAGAGAGAGGGCGACAGCTTCTGACAGGTAACTCACATGTTTCTCTTGTCCTTGATAGCACCAGTTTAAGCGCATTCCAACAGTTCAAAAAAAGCTTCCTGTGCCCTCTTCCATCAACCTTGCTCTGCAAACAGGTCTCTTTCATGAGCAGGCAGGGCAGAAATGTCCTCCTTGAATTTTCTGTTCATATGCTGCCCTTTCTTTTCCTGTGTAATACAAGATGTGAATATGCATAGGCTTTGGATATGAAAGCTGCATACCACCCACCTCCTCACTGGTAGCTCATGGGAACTACCAAAGGGACCAGGAGAGCACTGCTGCTTTGCATGAGTACATGTAACTCAAAATATAGGCATAGAGAATGGCTACTTGCATGCCCAGAGGGTCAAAGCCGAGCCTCCCCACTTGTCAGGCAGACTGTCGACGCGCGCTTAGAGGCTTAATCGATTAAGAAAGTATTCCTGAATTAAACAAAAGTAATTAGAAGTTGAGGTGGGTTACAAGGGTTGCAAGTGCCCTTAAGGGGTGAATTTGGCCATCACCCTTAGGAATTTGACCTCATTATTAATAAAACTTTCAAATGGCCGAAGAATATGATTTGGTGACCATCGGTACGTGGCTGAAATTCCCTCACGGACTTTTGATCCTGCCACGATACGACCAATTTAACTGAATCGCAGGTGCTGGGAGCGGGGGGGTTCGGGCTTCTCGTATCTCGTCCCAGTTGTACGGGGCAAAAGTGGCCTGCGTCGAGCTCCCTTTTGGCTTTGTTGCCACCGATGATGTGGGAGGAGCCGGAGGAACGTGAGTTTGCATTCACCAACGTTGCACACTAGTTTAACGTTGCACATTGGGCAGGGGGTGGGGGGTAAACACAGGGTCAAGTACAGGTCTGCCCTCCGAAACTGCCCTTCCTGTGTGACGATGCTCGCATCAGGTGTGTCATTCGTGGGTGTGTGCCCAAGAAGCTCCTGGTCTACGGTGCGCACGTGGCGGAGGAGCTGAAGGATGCTGCAGGCTTTGGTTGGACTTTGGGAGAGGGGCAGCACGATTGGACCACGCTCGTGAAGAACAAGGTGGCTTCTCATTTACAACACACATGTATGCACACACACACACACACACACACACACACACACACACACACACACACACGCACACACACACACACACGCACACACACACACACACACACACACACACACTCTCACACACACACACACACTCACACACACACACACACACACACACACACACACACACACACACACACACACACACACATATACGCACAACACACATGTTGACATAACACACGCACGCACACACACATACACACAATTTACACAAATCACAATTCACTTGAGGTAAACGACAGCAATTTCACGCTTTTGCGCACACACATGCGTGCCCGCACACAAGCACAGAACACACATTTGCCACATCACACAAATGTTGCTGCAGCCAAATATCATTACCAGCTAGTATCCCCCCTGATAATGTGGTGCACTAATGATTGACAGCAACAGGTTGATAGCAACAGGGTAAAACATTTACAGGCTGAGTTGCTGAGCTTCGCCCATCATGAACGAGTACTTTTCAGCTTATAAGACAATCAAAATCAACTGTGCGCAGGCCAAGGAAGTGGAGCGCTTGAATCAGACCTACAAGAACATCATGAAAAACGCTGGCGTGGAGTTAGTAGGTGAGGAAGCTGTTGCTGCTGCCGTGAGCTACGGTAGCTCAGGGATGTGATAATTCATTTTACACAGCCACTGGCTTGTGCGCAAGAGCACAGCAAGGACAACCAGATTTGTGCTATATGTACACGCATACACTTACATGCACACACATGCACACGCTTCCACACACACACACACACACACACACACACACACACACACACACGCACACACACGCACACACACACCCCACACTGAACAGAGGGCCGTGGCATGCTCGTGGATGCCCACACCGTGGAGGTCACGCTGGTCGGGGGCGGCACTCGTCGCTTGAAAGCCAAGCATATCTTGATTGCCACAGGGGGGGTGGTGACAAAGCTCAAGATCCCGGGCGCGGTAAGTCAAATGGGTCGGCAGCGGTTTTTAGTAGTACATTTGCTTTGAACATTGTGAAAGCCCCCTTGAGCCTGGCGTAGCTGTTGTTAAATCTGCCGGAATCCCTTCCCCCCAATGCCACTTTCAAATCTCTTAAGCCCTTGCTCCCTTTTTGCCTAGCCCACATTTCAACGTTACAATATAAAATATATCTTTCCCTCAAACCAGGAGGCTGTTTTTTTTGGATGGCACATATACTTTTTGGGGTGGACACCCCTAAGGGACCACCCACCCCCCAAACCCCCCTTCCAGTGTCCCCACCCAAACAAAAAGGGTACCAGTCTGCTCCTTTTTAAATTCTGCATCCATCTGCATATTCATCAAGACCTAAAACTGGATTGTTGCAGAGTTATGGAGCAAAAATGAGGTGTGGACGCCCATGCACACATGACCTACCAGGCACCCATAACTGGCTTGCACAGTCCCACATTGCTTCCATTTCTTCAGATTTCCACTGACTATCTCATGTTGGCACAATCCTGGAAGTTTGTGGAGTGAATTGCTGCTCCATTGGCTTGATTCACCCCTGGCCTGCACCGGAGCGCTTGTGCCTCTGACTTTTGGACATGTACACAGACCCCCCTTTTACCCAATTTGCTTAAAATGGGTGGCAATCGACTGGGCTTGAGCTGAGGATTCCAATGTTGTGTTTTAGATTCCGTGAAACCTCCCCAGTAAAAAAACTGGAGGGGGGTTTCAAAAAAACTGAAACACCCCCCGGGGAACCACCTCCCCCTTCCCCTCCCCGATTCGACTCATATATATATACCGTAGGTTCACGATCACTTCGGGACCACACATTTTAAAAATTAATTAAATTTTCGATTTTAGTTCGTGAGGGGGTCTGGGGATTAATTTTCGAGTTCGAATCCAGTTCGGGCAGGCCTTGTCAAGAATTATTTTGTGAATTCGAGAGATTCCCACTGTTGGCTGCTGCTGCTGCTGTGCAGGCTGATGGGCAGACTGCCCATTGGCTGCATGGGGAGAACCACTGCTGAGTGCTTGCACAGGTGCTTCCCTCAATCAAAGAAGCAACCCTCTTACCCACTTGTCATCTTCACTAACTCTGTGTGGATGCCCCAAGGGAAGGGCCTGGAGGGCCTGTGAGAGGAGGAGGCTTGTTCTTGGAGCAGCATGCATGGACGCCCCACGGGCCTCTTCACAGCCGTGCCCCTTGCCTTTGCCTATGCCTCTACCAGCTCCCTGAGCTGCCTCTCCCTCTGCAGCTTCTCATGGTCCCTCTGCTGAGCGGCCAGCCTCTCAGCTGGGGACAGGGGTTCGAAGAACGGGTCAGGGGTTCACAACCAGGGCTAATTCTTGAAACTTCCCTGAAAACCACTTAAAAATAATTAATTTATCACTTCGAATTCAGTTCGGAGAGGGCCCCTAGAATTATTAAAAATTTTCTTTTTTTGCCAAATAATTGTTTAATTTCCGAAGTGATCGTGAACCTACGGTATATATATACCAATCGATAGCTCTCGATGCCAGGACTCCGAATATATAATTTTTGATCGATTTGACACGTGTCGTCCAAAAAATATGCATGCTTCCTGCAGCCTCCTGCACAAACCCTAATTTAAAAAAACTCCATTAACTAAATTTGGCGTCAGCTTTTGGCAATGCATTTACCATGATGTATGAATGTTGTAGGCATGATGTATGAAGTTTGGATCATGAAGGCACAATGTTTGACATTGTACTGTCTGGGCAAGCTCCTGTGCTACTAGTCATGAAAGGGAGAAAGTTAGAACAATGAGACAGGGCTGCAATCTTTGTTGGCTTTCCTGATGGGGGCCAGGATGTTGTGCGCATTTGTTGTGCACGGCACGGCGTGCACGGTGTGTGTGTGTGTGTATGTAATATGTGTGAGTCAGTGTGATTGTTTTTCTTTTTGGTGTGTGCGCGTTAGTGTGTGTACGTGTGGTGTGACAGTGAGGTGGAAGTGTTGTGCTGTTTGCAGTGTGTCCACAGGCACAGCAAGGTGACGGCCACAAGGCAAATGGCTGTACAAAGTTAGACGGATGATTGCAGCAGTTTATATGGTGCTGTATGGTAATATGGTGCTGTATGGTGCTAGGAGATGTGCGTCCAGATTCAGGGGTCACTTATAGTAAGCATCCTATGTGCTTCTACAGCGTCTGCATGAAGCATACTTTCTTCTCGCCGCACTTAGCACAGTGCTTCTACAGCGCCTTCATTTAGCATACTTGCTTGTTCTTGCTACCAAGAGCACGCCGTCACCGCAACACAGACAAGCTATGACTTGAAAATTTTAAGGGAGTGAGTTCTAAGCTTACCAGACACCACAAGTGCTTCAGCATGCATGAAAATCACACACGCTCGCTTTCATTCATGCCCTGTTCGCAGGAGCACGCCATCACCTCGGACGAGGCTCTGTCCCTAGAGTCGATGCCCAAAGGCCCCATTGTTGTCCTGGGCTCAGGGTGAGTGTTTTAGAGACAATTGGCTCAGAACGTACAACACTCGCTCGAGGCTAACTCGATCACAAGATCACAGAGAAAGAGGTCCAAAACAAATAGGCTGACGTACCAGCGTGGTGGTGCTGCTCCTCCTGCTGCTCCTGTGTGTGATATGGTGTGTGCGTGCGTGTGATGGTGATGGTTAGTGGTGTGGATGTTGGAGTGTGTATGAGTACAGCTGCCACATGCTGCTACCTGAGACTCGCTCTGAGCCTGAGTTGTGTAAGAGCTTTTGGCAGACTAAATCCCCTCCTCAAGTCGTCGTGCCTACCTATGCTATATTCCAAGCCTCTTCTGATGTCCAACAGGGGTCGGTTTTTTTCCGACGCAGCTGCCTTCCTTCTGCGCTCTCAAACCGGCTCTTCTGCAGTCTCAAACCTGACCTACCGTATCTGACACACCTGTGACACCTGATTGCCTACCAACTTGTGCAGGTACATCGCAGTGGAGGTTGTGGGCTGCCTTCCTTCTGCATTCTCAAACCTGATCTATTGTATCTGCCAAACCTGTGACACCTAATTGTCGACCAAAAACCTGACCTACCGTATCTGCCAAACCTGTGACACCTAATTGTCGACCAACTGTGCAGAAACATCGCAGCGAAGTTTGCGGGCCTTCCTTCTGCGGGCTCAAACCTGATCTACCGTATCTGCCAAACCTGTGACACCTGATTGCCGACCAACTTGTGCAGGTACATCGCAGTGGAGTTTGCAGGCTGCCTTCCTTCTTCAGTCTCGAACCTGACCTACCGTATCTGCCAAACCTGTGACACCTAATTGTCGACCAACTGTGCAGAAACATCGCAGCGAAGTTTGTGGGCGCCTTCCTTCTGCAGTCTCAAACCTGATCTACCATATCTGCCAATTCTGTGACACCTAATTGTCGACCAACTGTGCAGGTACATCGCAGTGGAGTTTGCGGGCATTTTCAATGGCCTGGGTGGCGACGTGCACCTCATGTTCCGTGCAGATAAGGTGTGGGTGCTAGCTAGGTCACAACCTCACGTATCTCATAGATTGAGTGTGCTGAGGTGGTTATGTGCGTATGTTTAGGTAACCGCCTCATGTTCCGTGCAGATAAGTTGTGGATGCTATCTGGGTTACAGTGTAACTTAAAACAGTGCAACTTAAAATCTCACGTATCTCATAGACTAAGTGTGCTGGTCGTACATACGATGCTATTACATTTGCACAAAAGATGCAGTGCAATTGACCTCCAACCTGTGGCACAGATGTGTGCTGAGGTGGTTATGTGCGTATATTCAACCACCTCATGCTCCGTGCAGATGAGGTGTGAGGTGTCTGTGTCAACGTAACGGTTATGACATGACCCCATTTGTTGTCTAGTCAAAGTGCGTCATTCAAAGTGCTTGTCGTTTGAACCCCCTTGGTTTACAGACACTAAGCTGCTGATTGGTTTTGAATGTACTAACCTACTGATTGGTTTTGCTGATCGGTTTTGCTGATTGGTTTTGAACCCTTGGTTTACAGACACCAACCTGCAGGCAATGTCAAACTGTGTTAGACAGCACAATCAAGCAAAATGGCAAGCATGATGTAAAAACTTGTGCGATTCACAGCTTTTGAAGTTTACACAGAAGCGGACTAATGCCGGCCCCTCCCCACCCCCTCGCCCTCAATCACACACATGCACGCACACAGTCACAGACACAGCCGCGTGTGCACATACATGTATACATACGCACGCACGCACATACACACGGACACATGCTTGCTCATGTTCCTATACACGCAACAAACACGCACACTCACACACTCTCACTTGTGGCAGGTGCTGCGGGGCTTTGACGAGGAGTGCAGGGGGCAGATCAATGAGAACCTTGCTAAGCGGGACGTAAAGGTGCGTCGGGAGTGCATGTGTGTGTGCGGGCTTGTGCGGATCCCACTTTATGCACAGCTTGGTTATGCCCACCCACTTGCTGGAGCCTTTAATAAGAAATTGACGCAGGCTTACAAGCAGGGCAGCAATAAGCAGCACTGTTGCTGTCTAACCCAGCAACGGTTCTGTTCTGTGTAGAACAGGGCATTTTATGTTACACGACTTTATTTGTGAAGAGTTCTTTAGAAGACGTCAGCAAACAAATTCTGGGTTTCCCAGTCTGGCCTTTCAGGCTTTGAGAGGATGAATTGAAGAGCTATCAGAATGCTTTGTGGTACAATGATTCCATTTTGCATCGTACGAATGTATGTACATTTATTTAATGGCATTCAGATGAAAATGACATGCTATATCGCAGGCATCATGAATTGATGTTTCTGCATGTTGTAAAAGGCCCCTCAATTGTTCTGTCACCATCAAACGTTTCTGCATGTTGCAAAAGGCCCCTCAATTGCTCTGTCACCATCAAACGTTTTTGCGTGTTGCAAAAGGCGCTCGGCACACACCACATTGCTGTGCAGCAGCTCTAAAATGCGACTCCTTATTTTGACCAAACCTTTGCGATTGTCCACCTGCCGCTCGTGCATTGGAAACACAACACACCAGTAACTGCTTCAGACAAAATCGTTGCCGATACTGTGTCTGCAGCTTCATTCTGGCAGCAACCCCACCAAAGTGGAGATGCAAGAGGACGGATCATATATCCTCCACTACAAGGTAGGTGTGTGCGTGTGCGTGTGTGCGTGTGTGTATGTGAGCGTGGTCAGCTGCCCCCGTGGCAGGCGGCAAAAGGTTACAACAGAGTAGGAAGGCAAGGAGATGTGTATGACCTTGTTAGGACTGCTTTCACAACACAGCACCCGTAGCATTGCAGTGTGTAGATGATAAGGAAGTGCAGTGTGTGTGTGTGAGTGTGTGTGGTGCTTTCACAACACAGCACCCGTAGCATTGCAGTGTGTGTAGATGATGACGAAGTGCAGTGTGTGTAGATGATAACGCAGTGCAGTGTGTGTGTGTTTGTGTGGTGCTTTCACAACACAGCACCCGTATCATTGCAGTGTGTGTAGATGATGACGAAGTGCAGTGTGTGTAGATGATAACGAAGTGCAGTGTGTGTGTGTTTGTGTGGTGCTTTCACAACACAGCACCCGTAGCATTGCAGTGTGTGTAGGTGATAACGAAGTGCAGTGTGTGTGTTTGTGTGGTGCTTTCACAACACAGCACCCGTAGCATTGCAGTGTGTGTAGATGATATATAGGGATCGGCGTATAACGCTATCTGAGGCATTTCTATAGCGCTATATAGCGATATAGCGCTATATTGTGCTATATTTCAGCCACTATATCTGCCAGAACTCCCCCTTGCCGAAGGAATTCGGCATCAGATTTGGAAGGCATGCAGGGTATTGTGCACAATGGGAACCCTGGCAAAAAACAATCCGGAAAATTGGTTGTCGAGCTCTGGCGGAATTTAGGTCACAAATATAGCGCTATACCTGTGGTTCTGTGCCACACACATGTGGAAACAGGCAATCCTGTAGAACAGCATGTCCCCCTGGCCAAAGTGTGACCAAGACTGATCTGCATGCATGCTTATGTGCGTGTGTGCGTGCGTGCATGTGTGTGTGCGTGTGTGTGTGTGTGCATGCGCGCGCCTGCGAGTGCATGTGTGCGTGCGTGTTTGCGCGTACGTGCGTGCTTGTTTGCGTGCATGCATGCATGCACGCGTGCGTGCGTGTGTGCATGTGCATGCGTGCGCGTGCGCTCGTTCGTGTGTGCGCGTGCGTGCGTGTGTATGTGCGCTCGTGCGCGTGCGTGCGTGTGTGCGCATGCGTGCGCGTGCATGCGTGTGTGTGTGTGTGCGCGCGTGCATGTGCGTGCGTGCGTGCGTGCAAGCACTGCAGGTGTGTATGCCAGCACTTGTGTGCATGTGCAGGCATGTCTGTGCATTTGTTCCTTGTGGTGCTCAAGATATATTGGCTGGTACAGGTGCTCATGATCCTCATGGCATGTGGTGCCTACAGCATTTAAAGGGTGTTTGTGTTCTATGGACGCCCAAGGACAAATTTGAGCAGAGGTCGAAGCGTGGGCATGAGCCGAATCGAAGCGAATCGACGATTTCAATTTTGGCACGCGCTATACTGAAAAATGTTATAGCGCTATAAGCAAACGCCGATCCCTAGTGATAAAGAAGTGCGGTTTGTGTGTGTATGTGCTTGTGCAGGATGGAGAGGGCAAGGAGCAGTCCGCTGGCTGCGGCTTGGCACGTTTTTAAGTACACACAAATCCATCTAGTACACATGAACACGCACTGTCTGGCCTGTACAATACACATGTGAACACACACTGTTTGGACATGCTTCCACAACAGTTGATTGTGGCGACAGAGAGGGCTCCCAAGTCTACAAACTGGCAAACTAAAAGCGTAGGGTTGACAAGAACCGTATATTCATACACCGTACATGACCGTATATTTTGTAGTTCCTCAGCCAAAAATACCGTATATACACCGTAATTTATGGTTCTGGCCAAGCCTGAAAAGTGTGGTATGTGTGTGTGCCTATGCAGGACGGTGAGGGCAAGGAGCAGTCCATGGGCTGTGGCCTGGTGATGATGGCCACAGGCAGGGCTCCCAAGTCCATGAACCTGGGTCTGCAGCAATTGGGCGTGGCGCTGGGACCGAATGGTGCCGTCATGGTGAGGCTTTCAGAGGAGTGGAACAAAACGGAGATCAATGGGACTGCCTGAGCTAGAACAACCAGCAAATGCGCTTTTCATGACTTTTCATGATTTTTGTACTACCTGTGTGCAGGTACGTGAGATGCGCTACACTCACATGCATACACACACTCACACACACCACATACAGCGCACACACAACGCACACGCACACACACATACAGCGCACACACACCCTACGCTCTGAGCAAAGTTTCTGCTAAGGATGTTTATGATGTCGTCGGCCACACAAAAGGCTGACACACAACCCAAGCCCTGACCCACATCTACCTGCCAAAAAATCACCTCCAGGTGGATAAGCACAGCCGCACGAGCGTGCCAAACGTTTGGGCCATTGGCGACGTTACCAACCGTATCAATCTCACCCCAGTGGCGTTGATGGAAGGCATGGCGTTTGCTAAGTGAGTGGTGGTGGTGGTGGAAGGCGAGCGAGCGAGGAGATGTGTGGTAGATGCGCAGATGACGTGCAAGCAGTTGCGTTGCATGGCATGTGCAAGCAGCTGCATGGCGATTGTGTAGGTACGGCATGTGCAGGCTGCTGTGTGTTTGCTGCTAGGAACATGAGCTCATGAATGGTTGCATGCACGTGAGGCCGATTTGTGCACGTGAGTCTTTTTGGGGCAGTTGCGCAAGTTGAGACCACTTTTGAAGGTGCTATTAGCAGCAACGTGTTTGATGCCCCGGACAATGTCTGCTGCCTTTGAATGAGCTGTGTTCCCTTTCCGGCCTGCGACAGAATCTTGAAAGAACAAAAGAAGATCATCACTGCATAAGGTGGAAAGAACTTAACCATTAAAAACGATGATCACTGCATGAGGTGAATCACAAATTGTAGCAATTTAACGCTTCGGTCTTGGACAGCAATAGCCGAAAAACATGCAGTACCGATTGCAGTTGCCATACTCAAGCACCAGTATCGATTGCAGTTGCCAAACACAAGCACCAGTATCGATTGCAGTTGCCATGCACTTTTATCAACAACTCCATCTTCTCGTTAACCTGGCGACAGGTGTGCTTTTGGCAACGGCGAGCTCGCTGCCCCAGACTACGACAACGTGCCGTCCGCTGTCTTTTGCCAGCCCCCCCTTGCGTCAGGTGAGCCTTTAGTAAGCCTCCAATGCAAATTTTCACCTGTGTATGAATATGTGTATTTATGTATATGAGTTGCAGCATTAAAACATGGCTGCCGAGATCACTTGTGTGCGTGTGTGTATGTGTGTGTGCGCAACCACATGCGCGCGTGTGTGTATGTGTGCGTTTGTGTTGCCGTATTGCAGTCTCAGACGTGGCAGCCAAACTATTTGTGTGTGTAACCGCACATTTGCAATCCTGGCCAACCCTGCACCTGTGGGTGTATGTATGCATGTGAGTGTGCGCAGTGTGCAACGCTGGCCAAAGACGTGTGTTCATACCCCGTGAATGACCTTTCATTTGGGAACTGATGGTCTAGAATTTCCATGTGTTGGAGTCTATGGAAAGGGGGTTCAAGTCCCCTTCGGGTCAAACCAATACCTCTGACCATCCTTCACTTGTCTTTGCGCTCGCGCACGCGCGTGTGTGTGTGTATGTGTGTGTTTGCCTCTGATTTGTTGGGAGGGCATAGTATTGATTCAGGCGGGTGTTCAGCTGTTTGGATTTTTAGGTATTCCTTAGAGAAATTTATCCGAAAGCGGCCGTGAAGGTGGCACCTTCGCTTCCTCTTCAATCTACCTCCTAGCTGCATACTTCACACAGGTATTATGATCATTCACATAGTTCTTAGTACAATGCTGAATGCCTTACGCTTGCAACTACAGCCACACGCACATACAGTCACGTGCATCCTCTTGTACGTGACACACACACACACACACACGACTGCTTCAAATGCATGCAGTGGGCTACTCGGAGGAGGAAGCCGTTCAGAAGCTGTCTGGAGAATTGGATGTGTATGTGTCTAAGTTCAGGCCTATGAAGTGAGTGTGAGATCTACGACAGCATCAACTTTGGCAGCCAATCCATCCACTCCCTTCGTATGAAAGGAGATGGAGCAGCCTTTGTGCTTTGCATTGAGTGATAAAAGCACCCACGTGCAGATATATATATATATTGCTTAGTGCAAGACAATGACAGTTTGTGGTGGCAGTACACGCTTTCCCTGTAGTGTGTGCTTCTTCGTCCCATGCCAGTTTAGGCTCAACTTACCTAGACCCTTGTAAAGTTGAATGTGTCCTTGACAGTTATGCTGTGGTCTCTCTTCCAATGCACAAACAAGCACACACACACACACACCTAGCTAGCTAGCTAGCATCTGCTGCGCTTTGTCAGGCCCAGCATCATCATAATGTTCCAGCCGCAGCAGGAGGAGCACAAAGCGCAGCAGATGCAGTATACAGCACACGCCCACACACTCATGCACCCACATACAAATGTAAACACACCCACACATGCACATGTACACACGCGCACACACACACAAATACGCACACACGCAAATACGCACACAGATACACTCTGAGTGGGCGTGACGAGAAGACGCTGATGAAGCTCATTGTGCATGTAGAGACGGACGTCGTAGTGGGCGTACATATGTGAGTTGCTGCGCTGGTCTTGAGCATATAGTCAGAAAGCTTGTGTGCTTTCCGGAACGTAGCTGGTGGTGGGCCTGCTCTAGTACTGCATGTACTAGTACAGCATGGTGATGGGCCTGTACTAGTACAGCATGGTGATGGGCCTGTACTGGTACAGCATGTACTAGTACAGCATGGTGGTGGGCCTGTACTAGTAAAGCGCGTTGCAGTGCTGATGGCAGGTTCCCATGACAGTATGGTGTGCATTCCTTCTAAAGTGTAAGTGGAGAGAGTGCAAGAGTGCAAGTGGAGAAAATGTAAGAGTGTAAGTGGAGAAAAAGTGCAAGAGTGCAAGTAGAGAGTGTAAGAATGTGAGTGGAGAAAGAGTGCATGAGTGCAAGTAAGTGAAGAAGTTGAGACATGATTCTTTAGGCAAAGAAATAAATGCAGTGGGCACACATTTAGGGTTGGCTAGAACCATATTCATACGGTGTACTTACGTTTTTTTGGCAGGGAAATCACAAAATTATACGGTCATATATATATTGTATAAATGTTTCTGGCCAACCCTACCCATGATTTGTTGCAGCATTAATCGTATGAGCAGGCATCTAGGACAAGTGATGTGCTCAATCGTTGTGACTCGTGCGAAAGACGTCATGCTGAGGCGCTGCTTACGCGATTTGCTTGAAGATGTCTGCAGGTCTGTGCTGGTGTATGCTTCGAAATAGCAATAGGTGGCATTGCTTCAAGTCTTGATTTCACACCGCCAATCTAATCAGTAGCAGCCTCTTATCATCCTTAAAAAGGGCCAAATGGTACATGGACACAAATATACACAACTCATACACGCACATGCACAATGCACACAAATACACACATGGGCACAAATATACACAACTCACACACGCACACATGCGTGCACAATGCAGGGTGGGCCCAGACTCGCCTGAGATCATCCAGGGCATTGCCATTGCCGTCAAGGGTCTTGCAACAAAGAAGCAGTTTGATTCCACGGTGGGAGTGCATCCATCAGGTGTGTTATTTGTATCGTGCGTGTATGCGTTTGTATGTCTTTTTGTGTGGGTGTGGATGTGGGTGTGGGTGTGCGTTTGTATGTGTTTTTATGTGAGCGTGGGTGTATGTGCTTACACCATGTTAGTGCAAGCTCAAGCGAGCATATGCGTATGTGCAACTGCATGCATGTGTGTGTATAGAAATCTGTGCAAGCTTGTGCCTCAGCACACTTCCAGTGCATATGCCACCTACAAATACCAAACTTCAGGGTAAGGATGCAGAATCAAATCTGCCCGCTTCTTTTGTCATTACTGCTGGAGCGCCTGTCTGCCCTTGCGTCTTGTAAACGTTGCTTTGTCACCTGACCACATTACCACATTACATCCCGTGTGTGTGTACACGTGCAGCTGCTGAGGAATTCGTGACCATGCGCACAGCAACCCGTCGTGTTGTTGGCAGCGGCACAGCCAAACCTAGTAGCAAAATGTAAGAACACTGGGAGCTTGTGTCAATTTGCACTGCCTACATGGTTTTTACTTTTATTATTATTTTGTCGAATTTTTTTTCTGCACGCGATTGCTGTATGGATTGCATGCATGGCACGTGCTATCTGCACATTTCCGGCAATTTTAAGAGCAAAGTGGAACTGTGCGGGCGAGGAGGAGCATAGGAGGATACATCAAGTCTTAGGACGGGATGTTTTGAGGAGGTAAAAAAACAACTTCAAAGAAAAAGAAACGCCTTTTCCCCTCATTTTTCGCCTTTGTAATTTTTCTAAACAAGCAGTTCTTTGATTATTTGTGGTCAGCTTTTTATGCAAATGTATGAATGTGTTCGTGCAAAGAAAAAGAAAATACTCGCAGGCAGTGAAAAACCACTCCCCACATTAATTAAGGAAAAGGAGCCACTTTGGTACCGGGTACCGGCCGTAAAGCTCCTCCACCACGAAAAGGAAAGGAAAAATCAATGGGGATCAAGAGGGTTGCAGGCTTGGCCGGAAATTGGCTCCTGATGAGATTTGATAACAGTACTGGAAAGGGCACGTCTGGTATGGACAAGGTAAGGTAAGGTAAGGCAGGTTACATCGCTACATATGCCTCTGGTGGGCATCTGAGCGGAAGCTTGGAAAAAGCCTGTAACCAAACCAAAAAAAACGCTAGAAAAATCACTTACCCTTACCCTAGAAACATCAACACGTCTGGTATGGACAAGTTTAGCAGCGAAGTTCACAGAGTGCACATGGACCTTGGAGGCAAGCAGCTTGGAGGCAAGGGGTAAGGGTAAGGGTTACACAGCTATATCCGCCAGCGAGGGCAGTTGAGCTATAGCAAAAAAAAAGGCAGCTTCAAGAAGAGAAGGAGGCCAGACTGAACAAGACACCAGAAAAAGAGACAAG
>Ga0307947_1002170_pt1:0-10000 | contig 15718 bp, 16 predicted proteins | sample OrgLakmetagen232_FD_201840 | JGI IMG/M metagenome (GOLD analysis project Ga0307947, IMG submission 201840) | Saline water microbial communities from Organic Lake, Antarctica - #232 | ecosystem: Environmental > Aquatic > Non-marine Saline and Alkaline > Saline | place: Antarctica: Organic...
CCAGCCCCGGCTGCTGCTGCCTCCCCCAAGCCCACCACCGTGAACGAGCTGCGAGGCACCACCGTGCCCTTCACCACCATGCAGCACGCTGTGAACCGAAACATGCTTGCCTCCTTAGCGGTGAGTGTCGCTGAGAGAACCCCGGTGAACGTGTGTGTGTGTGTGTGTATGTGTGTGTGTGTGAGAGTACGTGTGTTTTTGGGTGTACATGTGTGTGTGCGCGTTCTTGCAAATGTGTTTGTGTGCCCATCCATGCTTGAGCTTACGCCTGTGCCTGTGCATTTGAGTTTGTGAATGTGTGGGTGTGTGGGTGCGTGCGTGTGCATGTGTGTGCGTGTGCGTGTGTAAATATGTGTATGTGTGTGCAGGTGCGTGTGTACGTTCATGCGAGCGTGCGTGTCTGCGTGTGCAAGCACATGTGAGCAAAATTGCGCGTGCAAGTGCGTGTTCGTGCCTATATACTTATCAGTGTGCATACTTTTTTTTATTTCTCTTTTGTTGCTAGGCTTGCTTTTTGAGTGCTACCCAGGGTTACCCCCAAAAGTCTAAACTGGCATCTGATATTGGTTGTGAAAACAGCCTAGACCTAATGTCGAATGGAACGCTTAAAGACATCATTGCCTGGTTTAAAACTCTGTGCATGTTAAAAGTCGCCAACAAAGCGCCACGTGCTCAAAACGCTTGCACTCGCGCCCGCAAACACACCTCCACTCACACTCACTCACACTCCACTCACGCCCCACACACACACACTTACACCCCCACACCTCCATCCACACCCCACTCACTTTACACCCACATGTGAAGTGGGTTCAGACAGTACATGCCGAGACTTTCCCTAGACATACTGCCCTGTCTTTTGTAGGTCCCTGAGTTCCGAGTAGCCTACCAGATCCATACAGATAAATTGGACGACCTGTACAAGAAGCTCAAACCAAAGGTGTGTGACTTATTGTGTCAAGCATGCCTGTTCTAGCTGAGGGGTGTGTGTGCGTGTGTGTTTTTGTGTGTGTGTTGTGTGCGTGTGCGCATAGGTATAGATGGGTGTGTGTGTGTGAGGGTGGGTATGGGCGTGCTTGTGGGTGTGCCTGCGATCATGTGCATGCATGTGCGCGCAGCCATGTGTGTTTATATGAAATAGCTTGCCTCTTCAATTGCTTGACTTTGTCCCAATCCAATGATCCTACAATGATGTCTAAAACATCGATGCAAAGGAAGAGAAGTTAGTGTGCTTAAGCATGGTCCTATTGAGTCCATTGTACCCAGCACGTTGTGTTCAAGGCTGCGGAGCTTTATTCAAAGTGGGTAGGGTTTTTACATTGGTAGCACCTACAACAAAAGGTTCAATAAGATATCTTGCCAAGTCTCACCATGAGTTGCGTGGCTCCCTGCTACTTAAACATGCTCCAATTAAGACCTGGATTTGACATCTGTGTGCGTCACTTGAAATAATTCTCTCGCCTACAAAGTTTTGATCGGCACATCAGTGCGTCCGTTGGAAGTCACCTGCAAGATTTGGATTGACACACAGGGTGAAAATCCAGAAAAGTCATACAGGAAAATTTATCCATTTTGACTGCATCGACCAACTCCGAATTAAAAAGCACTTCATCTGCAGAGCGTCGCCACTGTGACCCACATTAACACGCACACACACAACACGCACACACACAACACGCACACACGCACACATATACACACACACACACCACACACACAACACACACACACATTCACCTGCTGACACAGGCTTGCGGCGTTGCCTTGGCACGGCAGCCCTTCATGCATGAAATATTATTTTTCTAAAGCCTCATGTGCACTGCACGCGTCCTTAAACCCATTTAGCGCCTGCGCAGGGCGTCACCGAGATTGGCCTGCTGGCAAGGCTGGAAAATTAAAGTAAAGAAGTTCATCTGTTGGCGCAGCACCCCAATTTGAGCAATTTTTGACTCACACACACACACACACATACACACACATACACACACACACACGTTCTCTGCAGGGCGTCACCATGACCGGCCTGCTGGCAAAGGCCTGTGGCGTTGCCTTGGCGCAACACCCCATCTTAAATGCATGTGAGTGTGCAGGGATGGCCAGGACTGTATATATGCACCGTATATGTAAAAAAGACTGTGTGTACGTCGTATATTTGTATATAAATATTCATACATATGTATATATATATATATATATATATGTGTAAGCTGTGCTCATTTTGCAGTGACCTAACGTTTGCTTCGTTCCTGTGGAGGTCGCGTCGGTGTTAGGGCCTTTGTTTTACCCTCCCACAGCTCATCGTCACCTCTCCCAATCAAACTGAAAAAGGTGATGGCCCTTTCTATTGCGCAAATTGCAAGGCTGTCAGAGGGCTAACTATGACACCATTAAAGCTGGAGCATGAGCCTGTTGCCAAAAGAGGATTTGTGTGATAGTGTGCCCAAACTGTTGCTTTTCATGAGTAGTTACACATGCGCATTAGGGGGACAAAGAGCTGAACACAGGTTTTGCTCAAGACTGTGTATTTCCAGAGGGAATAGCAGAGGGGGCTGACTGGGGAAATGTCCAAATATGTGCCCTTTTTGCACTCTGAATCCAGCCATTTACTGCCCACTCAGCCAACTGACACCATTCTGGCTTTAAATGAAAGCTGATATTTTAAGCTGCACGAGGATGTGCTTATATCCATGTAAGTCACAGTGTGCGCAACTTGACGGGGGTCAAAGCCCACCTTGACTGCCCAAACCCTAATTTGGTGCCTTTCTATGATAAAACAGCACATGTTGAGCCACATCACCACGCACTTCATCTTTTCAATTGATTTTATTGCAATCATATTTGTTTATTACAACAACACCATACCACACAAATGTATGCCATTTGGTGGAGTGGGTGATCTGCTGTGAAGATTTTGTGGTGAAAAGTGGGGTCCACGCCACGGAGAATCAGACACGGGTCCCGTAAGTTGCTAGGTTCAAGCTCAGGTGCAAATAAAAATTCAGAGCACGGCCGGCCTCTGAGTGCCAATCATAAACCTAGCAAACTTTGGGGCCCATGCTCAATCCACATTTTAAAAACACCCTTTTTTTTGGCTCAGTCAGCCCCCTCTGAGGGAATAGCAGAAACCTAAAGTTATACCGGAACTCAAGCCCTGTTTTTTTGGGCGACACGTCAATTCTATAACGGTGTGGGCCACACAAGACACCCAACAGGACACTCAACAAGTTTGTCGACGTCACAACCTTTGATGACACTGAGTGCTTTGCAACGCCCTGTGATTTGTTACACACTGTAATATATCACACCTTGTGATTTGTGACACCCTTTGCTGGGCGTCCTTATGCAGCTGTTACAGCAACACTGAAGTTCTTTAGAAGTATGGTTGGCCAGAACTGTATGTGTACGCTGTATACGGCCATATATTTGATTAAGTCCCTGCAAAAAATACCGTATATACACCCCGTATATATAAATATATGGTTCTGGCCAACCCTATTTTAAGACAACACGTCATTCCTCAAAGATACACCAGCGTGGGTGTGCATTTGTTCATGAATCCTCCTTTTACATCTGCATCTACCTTGCCCCTTGCCTCGTCTAATTACGTATCATGCAGGGTTGTTCAGTTCAATTTTTTGGGAGCAAGGGTTTGATAAAGTTCGTGAAAGTTCTAGAACCCTCGAACTGTTTGAGCAGTTTGATATGCAGTTTTGAAAATGGAGGGCTTTGCTGGTTTCTGTGGTCATATTCGTCCAGAACATGCTTAATTTGTCTTAATTACGTACAACATATTGTAATTAATGATTGCACAAAAGATCAGAACGTTTGACGGCCATCTGAGGCTCTTTCCTGTATTTTGGGCTGCTATTTAGGACCCGGAATTTTAAACAGGGCATCAAGTTTGACGAACTTTTAATAGCTTGCGAACGGCATTTTAAGGGTTAGTTGAAATGCGTGGGAGTTTGCAAACCCAGACCTTTGACCGAGCCCCGTACTGAACCACCCTGGTATTTTGTTTGAATAAATATTACCCTATATTGCAGCTGTGACTCCTGATGGCCAAAGGCCTCTCGCTTCTTCTGATAACTTACTATGTATGCAAAATTTTTCCCTTTGCAGCTGTGACTCCTGATGGCCAAGGCATCACGCTTCTTCTGATAATTTACTAAGCTTGCAATCTTGCCCTTTGCAGCTGTGACTCCTGATGGCCAAGGCATCACCCACGGCTCTAATGTGAGCATCGCAATGGCTGTCACCATGGCAGACGGTGGCCTCATCACCCCCGTCCTTAAGGTGTGTGTGGGTGGGTGGAAATGTGAGTGTGGGTGTGGGTGTGAGTGAATGTGGGTGTGGGTGTGGGTGTGGGTGTGGGTGTGGGTGTGGGTGTGGGTGTGGGTGATGGTGTGGGTGATGGTGATGGTGTGGGTGATGGTGTGGGTGTGGGTGTGGGTGTGGGTGTGGGTGATGGTGGGGGTGTGGGTGTGGGAGTGGGTGTGGGTGTGGGTGTGGGTGAGGGAGAGGGAGAGGGAGAGAGTTTGTGTGGATGTAGTTATGTGGCTCTGTGTATGCTGTATGACAGGTTGCTTATAATGGCTTGAATTTCTGTAGGATGATGAATAAAGTGAGACTGTACTTGCGATCATATGCAATTCCGTAATGAACACTAGGTAGAAATGAAATGATAAGCTTGACAATTTGATACATATGCCGACAACCAATATTGCTTGTGTCCCTTGTTCGTCCTACGACACCTTACTATTATTTCGTCTCATATGGCATAAGAAAATGTGTAGGGTTGGCCAGAACCGTACATATACACCTTATATAACCGTACATTTGGTGATTTTCCTGCCAAAAAAACGTGCATACACCGTATATCTATATGGTTCTGGCCAACCCTATGCACATGCCAGTGCGCTTATGTAATTGACGACAGGTTGTGAAGTGGTCTGTTAATTCCGTTTGGCAATGAGAAATTGTATGCATCACACATTGCATGGAGCATCACATACGCTATGTCGGGTCATTTGCGCGCATCATATACGCTATGGGTCATTTGCACGCATCACATTTGCATATACGCTATGTCGGGTCATTTGCGCGCATCATATGTCATACAGAACAAGTGATGTGCACAGGGCATCACTTGATCGTGCTGGGTCATATGCGCGCATCATTTCACAAATGTGGTCCTCCTATGCACACTGATACACAGGTGGTGAACAGACAGACACACACACACACACACACAACTACACACACACTCAAAACACAAACACAACACACACATAGCACACATGTATGCACAAACACAAAACCACACACACACACACACACACGCACACACACACACACACACACACACACACACACACACACACACACACGACCACCGTGCAGGACGCGGACGTTGTTGACATCTACCAACTGTCACGTAACTGGGCAGATCTGGTTAAGCGAGCCCGCAGCAAGCAGCTGGTGAGTGGCTGCTGTGATTCGTGTTGAATGTTGTGTTCATGGCCAGCGTCATCTATTCGTTTCTATGTGTTTCAATGCCTAGGTATGGAAGTATGAGCATGTATTTTGTGTGTAAGCATGAGTGTTTGTACGTTTGTGTGTGTAACGGCTGTTAGTGCGTATGTGTGTGTAATGGATGTTTACGTATGAACGTATGCGTGTGTTAATATGTGTGTAAAGGGTGTTGTTTATGTGTTTTTATTTGCGTTTCTCAATGCAAATGGTGATGCAGACTGGATTAAAAGGGGAGAGAAAAGGGATGGATATGCTTACTTGTTGGGTACAGTTGTGCAATCGCACGTCAGAAAAAGCCTGCTGGAAAAAGGCTATTCTGCGCCTTCCCACACCCTCCAAATAAGCTGCATGCCTTGTGTGGTGGATACACGTTGAAGCATGTACACAGACTCACACACAAACACGTTGAAGCATGTACACACACGTTGAAGCATGTACACAGGCTCACACACAAGCACACCCATACGCATACTTACATGCTATCTTGCTTGCGCACACCGTCCACCCCTCCCACACACACACCCACACCCATACGTACACACACACACACACACACACACACTCGCACTGCCCCCCTCCCCCTCGCACAGAGCCCAAATGAGTACAGCGGCGCCAACTTCACAATCTCCAACATGGGCATGTACGGCGTCAGCACATTTGATGCCATCCTGCCTCCAGGTTTGTGCTGCTATGTTGAGAAAAGCGTAATTACTGCGCAACTGGTAGTCTACGTACAGCGACTCGCGCAAACCCTTTTGCTTTCACACAAGTAAGCACGCACTCTACAGCCGCTTATTCTGCCACCCATGCGTAAGCGTGCACATGTGTACGTGCATTCGTGCGTAGGCGTGCGTGCTCAAGTGTGGTCAGTATGCAGTGCAGCTACTGCTGTCGGAGAATGAGGTTCCGCTTCCACCCAACAACGTAAAACAAGCACAAACATGTACACACACGCACAGGCACGGCTGGCATCTTGGCGGTGGCTGCTTCCAAGCCCACCGTGGTAGCCAACGAGGACGGCATGATTGGTGTGAAGAAGATCATGACCGTTAACCTGACCTGCGACCACCGACTGGTGTACGGCGCACAGGCGGCTGAGTTCCTGCAGGTAAGAGTGAGCACATGCGCACACGCTGCAGCTTCAGCTGAAATCTAAAACGACTAGGCCGATCCTACTGCATGGCGCGCGGTGTTACAGCAGCAGATGTTGCAGCAGACGTTCTGCAGGAATAGGATCTGAATATGTGAAAATAGGCTGTAGTGACTCTGTTCGACGTCAGTATTTCTGCAACAACAAGAAAAGCACGGTTGCTGTCTTAGTCCCGGAAGCGTTGGTCTGCACAGTGAAAGAGGGGCGGTTGTCAAACCGTCTTTAACGACCTGTAATGTTGCATAAAATTGAGTTTCGTGTCTTTCCTCAATGTGCGAAGAACGTGCAGACGCACATCAAACAGGCGCTGAGATATACTGTCAGAGCACTTGCCTTGCTCACTGTCCTGCGGATTTTTTAGACGCATCCTTTACTCACATGCCTTGCAGACCTTGAAGCAAGTGTTGCCTTGCTCACTTTCCTGCGGATTCTTAGAGACGCATCCTTTACTCACGTGCCTTGCAGACCTTGAAGCAAGTGGTTGAGAACCCAGAGCAGCTGGTGATGTAGGATGCGTGTTTAACATGTGCAGCGGAGAAGGGGAGGGGCTCGAGTGGACGAACGGGCAAGGGGAGCTTTGATGGCTTTGACAGAGAGGGGTGAAGAAACGTAGCTTCAGCTGCCTTTGTGTGGCTTTGGTAAAACTAGACAGCGTAAGGAGCAATTTCCTGTTTGCTTGATTGCGCTGAGGATAGAGATGACTCGGACCGCAGTTTACTGTTGTTTGTTGCTCTAATTTCTGCGTTTGCATGGTGCGGGGATTTAGGTGCTGGACGGCACCTGAGTTCTCCTTCCCTTAGTTAAGGACGTGTTACTGCCAGCGATGCCTTTTTTTCTTTGCATGCAGAGGGGAACATATAGGATTCTGTCCCGTTTGGACTTGAACACGTTGCTTTAGCAGGTTGCTGACAAAATGCTTTGTTGCTCAATTTTCTGGCCCAAAATGGGCATGTTTTCAATCTTTCTTAGAGTGTGGGCCTGGTGGCCTGCTGGTTTCAAATTTAGAAGCAAAACGCTATTAGCAGTTTGCACAAGAACAGCAAGTTATGGGCATACGCACTGCTCATGCATTTGCACACGCAAGGCTGGCTGGGGTGAGCAGGGAACCAGTTCTAGGAGAGTGCACATTCACAACTCTGCTTATGGCAGAATTGTCTGGCAGTTGGCACATGCATAAGAGACATGCCATTTGGGATTTAATTGAAGAGCAAGAAAGCCCTTGCTCATCACAGAGCTTTGGTTGTCACGACGAAATGTGGTACCACCTTCAAAATCCTTGCACAAAAATGCAGTTGGAAGTGCGGTTGAAGCGGTTGAAATCAACTGCGGTTGGAGAGCGGTTGATATCAACCGCTCCTCGGTTGAAATGATTTCAACCAAGGGGATCGGTTGATATCCAAGTTGAAATCAATTGCGGTTGAAATCAGCCGCTTCAACTGATTCCTGTTTTGTCTGACAATGGACCGCAAGTATGGGCTATGTTTAAGGTCTCTGACTAGCTCCAAGAGACCCCGCGCAGCGCCACTGTTTTTATTCTCCAGGTGGGATGTACGTGTCAATGCTGTGAAAGAAACGAAAAGAAAAAGAAAAGACTCCGCTGGTAGTGATGACACAGCCAGCATAATTAAGGGAGGGGGTTACTTAGGTGCCCGCACCAGCAGGCACCCCCCCACCGAGCAAATAATTAAAAAGAGATTAATGTGGGTCAGGGGGGTTGTGTGCCGTAGCACCTGGACCCAATCCTTGACTGTTGTTGCTTGTGTTATATTGCAGTGCATACCTTGTTGTTATGAGTGCAGATGCATGTCTGATGGAGTGTTCGTTCAGTTTGTCAATTTTTTAGTCTTATGGTAATCCAGAGGTTTGTCTATGTAGTCCTTGTAAATAGTCTTTGTAGATAGTATATAGTCCCCATAGCTCCAACGAGGATCACGTGAAGCTTGATTTCCCTATATCCTTGTCTGTTTAGGTTGGCCATAAGCAGCTGTGCTGTGCTATTGCTTTTTGGAGTTGAGGATCAGGTCTAGTTTCTTCACAGAATTTAAACTCAATCAGGTGAACCTCCCACTGGTTTGGATTCAATTTCTTGTCTTTAGCAAGCTGTTGAAAGTTTGGCTTGCGGGTTGTTACGCGAGAAGAGCACACAGTGCTAGGTAGAAATAGGATGGCGTCAGGACGAGAAGAGGCTTTCAAAGCATGTGCTGTTAGTTTTGGTAGCATTCAAGAAGACAGTGTTTTGTTGGCAGTGTTTCTCATATCTAGGCCTTGCTCTGCTAGTTTATCTGAGCTGCCTACATCAGTGTAGGCAATCTGGTTGGCACCGCATGGTCCCTTTTGTAGGACTTGGACAATCAGCACACTTGCCGTATTATGGCGTTTTATAATAATCATGTTCCTAATTTTAGTGTGTTGGCAGCCTGAGAGTATGTGTAGCGCACTATCAGTGCAAGGGCAGATGGGGCAATTTGCATTGGGAGAGAGACCGTGTTTTTGACTAAAATTTGTACCAGTGCGGTACCTCATGTTGTGTCTCCGCATCCAATGGGTGGTGCAGAACACCTTTTCTAATCCATGCTGGTAGTTCTTACAAATTTTCTTTTTTTGTGAAAGGCCTTGTGGGTATCAGACCTTGAGGATATTGCAAACTCATTGATTCTAGCAGCCATAGTCGAGGCGATGGACTGCTGGCCTTTTCAGGTTTTGTAAGGCTTTTCCGCTGGGCAGTTTAATTTACATTGCTCTAGTCACTCCCTGTTATGGTCTCCGTTCGACATTTCCAAGTAGAGTTATCGCCATTATTTTTTATCAAATTTGGGTCGGGCCAGAAAAATGGTGGGCCGTCGCCCAGTGGCCCTCCTCGTAATTTCAAATCCGTCAGAATCCCAAGACCTTGCACCCACCCAATTTAACAATGTAGCAGGGGACCAGGAGAGCGATGAAACTCCCAACAGCTCGAACTGCTGTGGTGTCAATGATGAAAATAAGTAACACTGGCCCAAAATCGAAGAATTTATATGATTAGATTATCTTGGATCTCTTGGACTGAACGAAGAATCTTCCTGACGAAATCTCTCACACGAATTGTGACAGAAGATACCTAATTATGTATTTATCTAATTATTTATTTATTTATGCTGGCTTGCCGCTACAAACAAGATCAAATCTTATTGAAGCAAGGTGTACTTATATGAGTCAGACCAAGGTGATGCGCTCAGTCCTGCCTAAGAGCACTCCCTTCTTCCAAATGAAGACAAGGGCCTCTCAGGCCACCTGTTTTTCAACAGCTGCGGAGGCTCAGCAAATCGCTAAAGCTGTAGG
>Ga0307947_1002170_pt1:12500-15718 | contig 15718 bp, 16 predicted proteins | sample OrgLakmetagen232_FD_201840 | JGI IMG/M metagenome (GOLD analysis project Ga0307947, IMG submission 201840) | Saline water microbial communities from Organic Lake, Antarctica - #232 | ecosystem: Environmental > Aquatic > Non-marine Saline and Alkaline > Saline | place: Antarctica...
CAAGGTATGTACTCAACCACACCCATTTACTTTGTGATCGGAATGAGCATCAGGCAGCATAAGTGCAGAAGCAGCATCAAGAGCAGCAGAAATAGCGAAGCAGGAGAGAGAAGAGCAGCAGCAAAGGAGAGAACTCGGAGGGAGACAATGTCCCGGCTGCAATGTTCTGAGTTTGAGTGTCACAAACCTCTTAATCCCCATTTTTTCTCTATTCTTTGTGGAGGAGTTTTACAACACCCGGTACTAAAGTGGCTCCTTTTAATTATAGGATGTGGGGAGTGGTTCCCACTGCCTGCATATTTTTTTTTTCTTTTCACACGCTGCCTGACCTTGCAGAGCCCATTGACATTCTCAACATTTTCCGGAAACCAAGTGACCTGCCCGGTCACATCGCTGACATTTTGAACGCACAACACCGTCCTTCGTGCGTGTGGCTCCAAACAGGTGTGTCTGGGGGCGTGACACTCAGAAGTGAGGTCTGCGCCCGTGCACTGTTGTTTTCCAGGACCTTCTTGCCGCAATTCTGATATTTTGACCATATTCCCGACTCGATTCGCCAAAGCACGATGCCCCTGGCACTACCACATGCACAGGGATTACGCACCCAGAGTTTGAGGAGAGGATGACTTCGGAGGGCATCAAAGTGGTGGCAGACCGGTGTTTGATGGTTGATCTCAGCAATGCTTGACCCTCTGCATGTCAAGAAAGGGAAGAAAAAAAATTGCACAGGCCGTGAAAACCATATCCCATATTGTTGTCAAATGTTGCAGAATAAAGGGGAAATGGAAATTTACGGGCATTAAAAAATCACTCCCGACATTATTATTCAAGGAAGAGGAGCCACTTTGGTACCGGGTACAGTAAAACTCCTCCACCAATTTATAAGAAAAAGACTAATTAGGGGATCAGGAGGGTTGCATGCTTGGCCTGAAATCGGCTCCTGATGAGAGTTGATAATAGTACTGGAAAGGGCACGCCTAGTATTAACAAGTTCAGCAGCGTAGTTGAGAGAATGAACATGGAGCTGGAAGCAAGTTTCTTAGCTCATTGAGAGTCAGAACCCAGATCCTTAAAAGGCTCTAGTGTGTGAGTGTTGTAGATGGTGCCACTCACGCCAAAAAGGATGGATACTACAAAATACAAAAGCGATACAAGTACTACAACAAGCCTGTCATGCTTATACTATCTCCTTTTTATTTTTTTCTTACTAGCCTCCTGCCGCCAAACAGTTCAAGAGCAAATGCACCTAAGTGCTCATAGCTGGTTACAGGGCTTACAGAGTTTACAAGGTTTACAAGTTAAGGTAAGGTAAGGTAAGGTTACATCACTATATATGCCTCAAAGGGCATCTCAGCGGAAGTTTGGAAAAAGCCTGAAACTACACCTGGCTAAACAAAAGAAACAGAAGCTAGAGGAAACAAGAAACTGATGTTTGTAGAAAAGAAAAGTTTATAGAGAAAGAGAACGTTTACAAGTTAAGTCTTGAATCAAAATGTACGACTGCTAGGCTGCGTAAGTAAAACTTGTAAAAACTGGGAAATTGTTATTGTAGCACCAGACTTGTAGCACCTACAAAAAAAATCCTGGAAAGGGAAAAAAGGCACAACGCATTGCAACACTGAATAAAATCAGTAAACAATCAAGCATCTGCCAGGACCAACCAACCGCAATAAATTGAAGAGGGGGAATCATCTGTGAGTTTTGGGCATGTATAAAACATGGATCTGTCACACCGAGGATATAAAGAATGAGGGAGGCAAAAAACATATATTACAAAGTTTACAGATAAAGCCACTAGTCAAAACATGAGACTGCTAGGCTGCGTATGTAAATCGTGTAAAAATTGTGATGATTGTTGTTGTAGCATCAGACTCGTAGCACCTGCAAAAAAAACCCTTGGAAATGGAAAAAAGGTACAACGCTGTTTGTGCGTGCCATTGCAGCACTGACTAAAATCTAATATCAGTAAAAACAATCAAGCATCTGCCAGAACCAGCCGACCGCATTAAATCAAAGAGGGGGGATCATGATGTGTCGGGCACATGAACTTCATGTTGCTGAACATCTGTCACACTGAGGATACCAAGAATGAGGGAGGCAAATAACATTATATATAAACTCGTGTGTGAGGAGCAGCACATGCACAACGAGAAGGTCTGGAACATTAAACATGGTCTGGTTCGTCACTCTTGGGTTTTGCTGCTGGCCCTGCTGCCAGATGAACTCTGAACCAGTACTTGCCTGGCTAAGACTGTAAAATCGTGTATAAAGCACGAAATTGAAATCAGACATAAAGCAGATTATTAGCAGGCACTTCCCGTTTTTTGTCTCACACAGCAAAGCACACTGTGTTTTCTTTATGCCGCCGTGGTTACCTATGTGTACTCTGACCATTTGTGTTGTCACGCCAAATTGTTAGCCTTCAGTTGAGAATGTTCTAATGCGTCTCGTTCAATAAGATGTAATTTATTTGGTGTGCTAAGTATTATAATTTGCTGTGACAGTTATTTGATCTAACAGTGTCAAGCCCCTTGATACAACCTCACTGGTTTCTCTTGTCTGCTATGAAGTAGGAATTTTGCAGCAGTACTTAATAACAAAATGGCTTCCTTTTTGCTCTTCACTGAAGGCAAGCATTCAAGCAAAGTGAAGAAAGTGGTATGAACTTTTCCAGCATGACACTACTGTTATGGGTTGAGCTATACGACATCCCGCTGTGCCAGACAAAGAAGAGGAAAATCACAAAGAAACACAAGCAAAAAAAAAGCATTAAGAGACGGTAATTATGCTTATAAGCATTCGAGTATTAAGGAGCCTCCTGCACTGCATGGTATTCAAAGACTACACACATTGCTCTCTTCTCCCTTAGCACTATTCCCTCCCATGTGGATCCACACTGTCAAAAAGGCTCGCGTTATCAACGCGCTTCTGAACTTCAGAAACGCGTTTCTGAACTCTCGCGCTCTGCACGCTAACAACGGCTGATAAACGCGCGTTTTTGAGTCATAAACTCGCGTTTTTGAGTCATAAATGCGCGCTTTCGGGCACTGCAACCGCGTTTATGAGTGTGATGAGCGCGTTTCTGTAGATATAATCGACATTTTAATGGGTTAAGAAGCGTGTTTGTGGCGCGGGAAAAGCCAGCTGCTTTGATGGCTCTCTCTCCGGCCCCACGCCAGCCCCCTGCACGCACACCTGCAGCAATTGACACGGCATGC
>Ga0307947_1002171_pt1 | contig 15712 bp, 19 predicted proteins | sample OrgLakmetagen232_FD_201840 | JGI IMG/M metagenome (GOLD analysis project Ga0307947, IMG submission 201840) | Saline water microbial communities from Organic Lake, Antarctica - #232 | ecosystem: Environmental > Aquatic > Non-marine Saline and Alkaline > Saline | place: Antarctica: Organic Lake...
CGCGTGTGTGGGTGTGAGTGTGGGTGCGTGTGTGTTTGTGTGTGTGTGTGTGTGTGTGTGTGTGTGTGTGTGTGTGTGTGTGTGTGTGTGTGTGTGTGTGTGTGTGCTCGCGTGTGAGTGTGTGCGTGTGTGTGCTCGCGTGTGAGTGTGTAAATATGCTGTATATGACATTACATTTGGTGAAATCCCTACCAAAAATACTATATATACACCGTATATATGGTTCTGGCCAACCCTACACAGTTGATGAAGTCTCTGCCAAAAATAATGTATATACACCGTCTTCATATGGACCTGGCCAACCCTGCACACGATCCCTGGCAGAACACGTGTATCAAATATTCATCTACCTATTCATGTGTGTCAAATATCCATACCTATTCATGTGTGTTAATTTTCCATCACATCATCAGTCTGTAATACAGGCCGCTTAAAATTTTGTCCCAACTATTCAATCACATCATCATCGATTCTTAACTATCCATCATATCATCAATCTGCAATACAGGAACCGCTTTAAAAATGCTCCTTAATACTCCCATACCTCAGCAGCTGCTGCTGCCACTCACTTTAAAATATGTCCCCCTAACCAATCCCCCACCTTTGCAGCTGCTGCTGTCACTCACTTTAAAATACATTTTCCTAAACACTTCCCTACCTGTGCAGCTGCTGCAGCAGCGGCTGCCACTGCAGCAGCGACAGCTGGCGACAGCTCAGCAGATGAATTGGGTCCTGCATGCATACGTGAGTGCGAACATTGTGCGTGGTATAGATGACAGAAAACGGAGCTCAGCATATGTTAGAGCATAAATCATTTAGGGGCATGCGATACAAGCGCATATACATACATCACTACACACACACAAACACACACACACACATCACTGCGAAATCCATTTTAAGGCAAGCTGAGCGTATGAGGCGTCACTTGCTGCTTGAACACGACACACACACACACAAACACACACACAGAACAGCATTATGCACGTCAGTCACCAGGGGGCGTGCTGAATGGATGAGACGATTCAAGCGGCGCACACACACACACAGACACACACAGAACAGCATTATGCACGTCAGTCACCAGAGGGCGAGCTGAGTGGATAAGACAATTCAAGCGGCGCACACACACACACTTTCACGCACGCACACACAGGCACACACACACACACACACATACACACACACACACACACACACACACACAGAACAGCATTGTGCACATCAGTCACCTGAGGGCGAGCTGAATGGATGAGACGGTTCTTGTGACGCGCACACACACACACACACACACACACACACACACAACACTGTGCAAGTCATCCACCTGGGGGCGTGCTGAGTGGCCGCGGCACCTCTTGTGATGCATTTGGCAGTTGACTGGCCGTGTGTGTGGTGTGGGCTGCGTCAGGCCCAGGAGCAGGAGAAGCTTGGAAGCTAGAGTTCGGGTTTTGCATAGCGGCAGATGGAGAGGGAGCGACACTGGCTGCGGGGGCGGTGGTGGGTCCCTGGTCTTGCAGGGAGAGGACGACGCGCAGCATGCCCACCTGGTGTGTGTGTTCATGTGTGTGTGTGTGTGTGTATGTATGTGTGTGTGTGACTGGAGCTTTGCTTGAACACTGGACCATTTACGCGTGCACATACACACACACATGCAAACACGCACACACATACAAACACATGCAGGTAGAAGCACACATGCTCAATCACACACGCACACCCAAACACGTACATACACATACACACATAGGCGGCTCCTACCCATAGCCACCCACCCATACACACACATGCACACTCTCAATCACACACTTGTAGCATTTCTCCGTGCTGCGTGTTGCCAAAAAGGTGCCAGCGTGGCCAGCAGGGTATGCACACATACATACAGACAGACATGCACATACACGTACACACGCACATCCACACACTTGTAGCATTTCTCCGTGCTGCGTGTTGCCAAAAAGGTGCCAGCGTGGCCAGCAGGGTATGCAGACATACATACAGACAGACATGCACATACACGTACACACGCACATCCACACACTTGTAGCATTTCTCCGTGCTGTGTGCTGCCAAAAAGGTGCCAGCGTGGCCAGCAGGGTATGCACACATACAGACATGCGCACGTATACATGCGCACACACACCTGTATCTTTTTCTTCGTGCTATATGCTGCTGTCGGTTGCCAGCGTGGCCAGCAAATTACACAAACACTCGCACACACGTACACACACACGCATACACACACATACACACGAACATACACACACCTGTATCTTTTCCTCGTGCTGCGTGCTGCCATTGGGTGCCAGCGTGGCCAGCAAATTACGCAAATACTCACACACACGTACACACACACATACACACACCTGTATCTTTTCCTCGTGCTGCGTGCTGCCATTGGGGGCCAGCGTGGCCAGCAAATTACGCAAATACTCACACACACGTACACACACACGCATGCACACACAAACACAAACACACGCACATATGCAAACCTGTATCTTTTCCTCGTGCTGCGTGCTTCCATCGGGTGCCAGCGTGGCCAGCAAATTATGCAAACACTCACACACGTACACACACACGCATACACAAACACATACACACACCTGTGTCTTTTCCTCGTGCTGCGTGCTGCCATCGGGTGCCAGCGTGGCCAGCAAATTACGCAAACACTCACACATACATACACACACACGCATACACACATACGCACATACACACACCTGAATATTTTCTTCGTGCTGCGTGCTGCCATTGGGTGCCAGCGTGGCCAGCAAATTACGCAAACACTCACACACACGTACACACACACGCATACACACATACACACGCACATACACACACCTGTATCTTTTCCTCATGCTGCGTGCTGCCATCGGGTGCCAGCGTGGCCAGCAGCGCGTGCACGGGGGCATAGCCGTCCACCCACTGGTCGTGCAGCATTGGGGTGAGAGGCACAGATGCCACACCTAGAAGGGTGTCAGAACGGAATCTGCGTGCAGTCGACGGATTAAAAGACTGAGCTACCAATAAGGTGCGTTGCATAACACAGCCTTTGTTCTTCTCTTCCTTGGTGCCCGTGAGGGTGTCAGAACGGAATCTGCGTGCAGCATTGGGGTAAGAGGCACAGATGCCACACCTAGAAGGATGTCAGGGCGGAATTTGCGTGCAGCATTGGAATGAGCGGCACAGATGCCACACCAAGAAGGATGTCAGAACGGAACCTGCGTGCAGTTGACAGACACGCACACGCACACACGTCAACGGATGAAAAGACTGAGCTATCAACAGGGTGCGTTGCATAAACACAGCCTTTGTTCTTCTCTGCCTTGGCGCCCATGAGGGTGTCAGAACGGAATCTGCGTGCAGTCGACGGATTAAAAGACTGAGCTACCAAAAAGGTGCGTTGCATAAACACAGCCTTTGTTCTTCTCTTCCTTGGTGCCCGTGAGGGTGTCAGAGCGGAATCTGCGTGCAGCATTGGGGTGAGGGGAACAGACGCCACACCAAGAAGGGTGTCAGAACGGAATCTGCGTGCAGTCGACACACACACGCATACACACATCAACGGATGAAAAGACTGAGCTGCCAACAAGGTGCGTTGCATAACACAGCCTTTGTTCTTCTCTTTCTTGGTGCCCGTGAGGGTGTCAGAGCGGAATCTGCGTGCAGCATTGGGGTGAGGGGCACAGATGCCACACCAAGAAGGGTGTCAGAGCGGAATCTGCGTGCAGCATTGGGGTAAGAGGCACAGATGCCAAACCAAGAAGGGTGTCAGAACAGAATCTGCGTGCAGTCAACGGATATAGTGACTGAGCTACCAACAAGGTGCATTGCATTAACACAGCCTTGTGCCACACTTTTGCATAGATCCGAGGATTTTTTGCGAGGAGCCTGGCTAAACAGACACACACTCCACTCACTTTTCGTTGTGCCACACTTCTACGTAGATTCTACGATTTGTTTCAAGGAGCTTGGCTAAACACAGACACACACTCCACTCACTTTTCCTTGTGCCACACTTCTACGTAGATCCAATGATTTTTTGCAAGGAGCTTGGCTAAACACAGACACGCACTCCACTCACTTTTCCTTGTGCCACACTTCTACGTAGATCCTAGGGTCCTTTGCGAGGAGCTTGGCTATACACAGACACGCACTCCGCTCACTTTTCCTTGTGCCACACTTTTACGTAGATTCTAGGATTTTTTTCTGGCTAAACACAGACACGCACTCCACTCACTTTTCCTTGTGCCACGCTTCTACGTAGATCCAAGGAATTTTTGTCAGGATCTTGGCTAAACACAGACACGCACTCCACTCACTTTTCCTTGTGCCACACTTCTACGTAGATCCGAGGGTCCTTTGCGAGGAGCTTGGCTAGGTGCACAACACCAGAAATGAAATCCACGGACCCAGACCTGTGTGAAGGCATAGCAGAGTGCTTATGAAAGGGGTAATTGCATTCAAATTTGAGCCAATATGCGACAGGCCCACGCAATAAACCCCACAGTCTAAAGCAGCAATGGCTCCTCCCATACCAGTAATGCCGGCAACAGGCTTGTCAACTCAACTCAACTCAAAACACAACTTAATGCAAACTTGATGCATAATGCATAAAAAGGTAGCAACCTCAAGGCGCCTGACAAAGCAGATGAGTACGCAATATTGGTGCACATCAGCATAATCTATAAAAAGGTAGTTACTCTCCAAGGCGCCTGACAAAAAAATAGGGTAAGTGCTGGTACAATAATACATCAATGCAGGAGTAGCTTGTCATTTCTACCTACACCTACGTAAGCAGCCTAAACCATTTACTGCATCGACGCGCACTTCAGTATACTTTCCTGAACCATGCCTTCTATCTGTTGTAGTACAGGCAAGTCAGGGCTTTGTGTGAATCATGCTCTCCTCCAATTTTGTAAATTTAGGCAAGTCAGGGCTTTATGTGAATCATGCTTTCCTCCAATTTTGTAATACGACTTGGGTCTCATGCTTCTTTCGTATTGGAAGGTTTTGGCATTTTGCACAGACAGACAGCTCAAAGCTTGCACTAACTAAGGCTCTGTGTGTTTGCAAAAGTTATGTTGATCTTTGCAAAACTTCTGTTGTTGTTACAAAAGTTCCTTCCCATTTGGGATTGCGCCCTTCAGACCTCTGGCCACATCTTACTTCTGTTTTGCAAATATTCCTTCCCATTTGGGATTGCGCCCTTCAGACTTCTGGCCACATCTTACTTTTGGTTTTGCAAGTGATCTTACCCATTTGGAATGGCACCCTCCAGACCTCTGACCACATCTTACTTTCTGTTTTGCAAGTGTTCTTAGTTCTTACCCATTTGGAATAGCGCCCTTCAGACTTCTGGCCACATCTTAAATTATGTTTGCAAAAATCCCTTACCCACTTGGGATAGCGCCCTCCAGACCTCTGGCCACATCTTACTTTCTGTTTTGCAGGTCTTCTTACCCATTTGGAATGGCACCCTCCAGACCTCTGGCCACATCAACCGCAGGGTGGCTCCTCATAGGAGCCATTTTTGTGGGCAGCTTGTAGCCGCTGCCAGTGACCAGCTCTGCATGCACAGCAACGTGGGGCTTGTAGGGCATTATGTTCAGCAAGATAGGGTGGCTCCTCAAGACAGCCTCTCTTGTGGGCAGCTTGTAGCCGCTGCCGGTGACCAGCTCTGCGTGCACAACAATGCGGTGTTTTCATAACTTTCTTGTCTGGCAATCACATCATTGCTGCTGGTGCCAAGCATTTTGTTAACCGTCCAGCACAGTACTGCCTCAGGCCTGCCCTTTGGCCACACACACACACATACACACACTGTTGTGGAGTTGAAGGGCTATCTTATGCTGTGCACCCACACACCTAAGAAAAGAAAAGACAAACTACGCAGGCAGCAAAACACTCCCTGCATCAATTAAGGAAAAGGAGACATATTGCACCAAAGTGCCGTGAGTCTCTCTCCTAAACCTACCCCCAAAACGCACCTAGCAAACTTGTCAGCAGCACGGCTTGCACACATAAATATACCACATATTTATAAACACACATCATCATATTTATTACACGAAAATAAACCACATGAATATATATACCCCATCTGCCTATACCCCCATCAGCCCATCCACCACCCATCCACAAACCCCAAACGCACCTAGCAACGCACCTGTCGGCAGTATGGCTTGCACACACACGTTAGCGGTGTCAGAGGAAAGCCTTTGGCAATACCCCCACCCAGCCACCTACCCATCCGCCCACCTACAAAACCCAAACACACCTAGCAACGCACCAGTCAGCAGTGTGGCTTGCACACACACGTTAGCAGTGTCAAAGAACAGCCTTTGGCTACACCCCCACCCACCCTCCCATCCGCCCACCTACAAAACCCAAACGCACCTAGTAACGCACCAGTCAGCAGTGTGGCTTGCACATACACACATACACATACACATATACACATTTGCGGTGTCAAAGGACAGCCTTAACAAACACCCCCACCCAGCCACCCACCCATCCGCCCACCTACAAAACCCAAACACACCTAGCAACGCACCAGTCGGCAGCATATGTCTGTGGTGTAAAGGACAACCTTCAACTTTTGACTGTGCCCCCATGTACAAACTCACCCCCTATACACACACACTCACACATACACAAACTCAATCATACACAGACACACACACACTCGATCATACACACACATACACACACACGCACACACTCGCTCATACACACACCTAATAGGCCAGCTGGCAGTGTGGCCTGTACGTAAGTGTTGGCGGTGTTAAAGGGCAGCCTTCGGCCTGCTTGGAAGCTCCGCACGTCCAAGGAAAAGGAGAACGCACGCAAGGGGCCATCAGTCATCTGAGGGCTGACTCTGCACAGGAATATTTACAAGAGAGAAACGATGAGAAGAGCCTGGCGGCAAGCTGTTCTGGCCAATTTAGAGTTGGGGCGAAGAAACGAAGTAGCGCACGCAAGGGGCCATCCACCAAATCGGCGCTGAGATCTGTACAGAAGTATATAAAACGGAGAAGCAGTTCTGGATAACTTAGAGTTGGGACGGAAAAACAATTAGCGCACGCAAGGGGCCATCCACCATATCGGCGATGAGATCTGTACAGGGACATTTGCAACAGAGGAGGGCTGCCGGCGAGCTGTTCTGGTCAATTTAGCCCACTCCCCCCACCCCCACCCCCACCCACGCACACACACATACATATACACACACACGCGCACACACACACACACACACACACCATGCACACGCTCGCCCACCTGGATGCCGCCTTGGACGAAGCAGGGGCTGGGGTGTGGACGGAGTGTGTGTGCGTGGTGGTGGTCCTGGGGGGGGTGGACCCACGAGCTGCTGCAGCAGCAGGTGCTGTGGATGATGCAGCTACCTGGCCGTGTTGTGCTTGCAGTTCTACATGCCCTGGTTGCGTCTGCACTGCTGATGTCGCTGCTGCTGCTGCTGCGGCGGCTGTGGCTGCTGTCTGAGGTTGAAGAGGTTGCAGGGGTGGTGGGTGTGTGTGTGCTGGTGGTATATGTGATTGCACAGATGGTGGGGGTGGTGCTTCGTACTGTGGAGGAAACGGAAGTGGAAAAGGTGGCGGTGGTGTTGCTGACTGCCCTGGTTGAGGTGGTGTTGCTGCCATTGGTGGTGTCGGAGCAGCAGCGGCAGGCATTGGGGGAGAAGGGGGGAGAGGGGAAGCAGATTGTGGTGGAGGTGGGGGTGGCAGTGGATGCTGTTGCACGTTGGGGGGGTTGTGTTCTCCTGAAACGTGTTTTGTGTGTGTGTGTGTGTGCGTGTGTGTGTGCGTGTGTGTGTGCGCACACGCGTGTGTGCATCAGTTTTCATCTGTACGCCTCAAGACACAGGTTCCCACAACGCCACAAACATGCCTGGTTGCAAAAACGTGCTCACCCACACCCACCCACACCCACACCCATACCCCCACACCCACACACCCACACATCCACACATATACACACACACACATGCACCGTTGACACTGCTGTGCACGCTGCTTCCGAAGAAGTCATCACTGCTTGCCATCGAAACTCAACAGACCTGGAGATGCAAGTGATTTTGAATTGTCTACAGAATCTTACGCGGAACGGACGCCCGGCTGCGGAGCTATTCAGGCCCAAAGTGCGTCCAACCGAGTCAGCATACAAAGCTTTTAGACCCCCAGAATGCAAATACATGCTCGCACACCCACACACGCACCGTTGACACTGCTGTGTGCGCTGCCACTCTGGAAGTCATCCGCATACGAAGCTTCCGGACCCCCGGAAGATGCCTCCGTTGCTGAAGGCCCTCCAGCTGTCGTCGCTCCAGACATTTGCTGTGGCGCGCTGTGCTGAGCTGCTGCTGCTGCCGCTGTTGCAGCCTCTGCTGCTGAAGGTGGCGTCCCAGCACGCCCTGCTGTTGGTGACATGTGCTGTGACAAGCTGTGCTGAGCTGCTGCTGCTGCTGCTGCCGCTCCTGCCTCTGCTGTTGAAGGCGGCATCCCAACGCGCTCTGCTTTTGATGCCCCACCCTCTGCTGCTGCAGCTGCTGCTGACAACGGTCCTTGTGCCGGGTCTGCTGGCGCTGGCTGTGGCGCTCCAAGTGCATGCGCTTGCAGCGAAGAAGGCCGCGCTTCCAATGCGCCAGATGGCGATTGTGGGGTCCCTCTCTTAGCTCCTAGCTGCTGGCTCATGCGGTCAAGCAGGGCGTCCGACTCCATGGTGCTGTTGACGGGCCGTGGTGGGTCTGCCAGTGAGAAGAAGACACGCAGCTGGGGAGGGGTGTCACCAGGCTTGCCCCCACACAGGGGCAGCCACTCACCTGTGTGTGTGCGTTTGCAAGTGTGTGTGTGCGTGTGTATGTCTGTGTGTGTGTGTGGATGCGTGGATGTCTGTGTGTGCATGGGTGTTTGTGTGAGCGAGCGTCTTAGCGCGCGTGTGGTGTGTGTGTGTGTGTGTGTGTGTGTGTGTGTGTGTGTGTTTGAATGTGTGGATGTCTGTGTGTGTGCATGGGTGTTTATGAGAGCGAGCATCTTAGCGTGTGTGTGTGTGTTTGTATGTGTGTGTGTGTTTGTGTGCACACGCACTCAAATGTGCACGCATGTTTGTGGGCAGGAGTTTGATCAAGTCAACAAGTGCATAAGTACGCTTCCTATTCAAAATCATCGGTCATTGGTTTCTTTCTAGAGAAGAAGCTGATGGCCAATTTGGCGAAGAATTGGCGGAGAAGCACCCTGCCCCTACCTTCTTCTTTTGAGTACTGTCCGTTCAGCTTCGCCTTGCGCAGGTCCAACACAACCTGCACGGAAGAAACAAAAGAGATTTATCAATAGACAAAGCAATTCAATACCCATCACCCATCATCCATTTACGAGTTTGTACCGTGACCGGACCTTCTTACGCTGCCCTTCTTATGCTGACTATAAATAGTTGTGCGCACACACACATACACACACACGCGCACACACATACACACACATACACACATGCAAACACACACGCATTTACACACGCACACAAGCACACACACACACACACACACACACACACACACGGACGGACATAGAACCTCACTCACCCATCCAAGCTTTGCCTCCCCCTCCTTCCTTACAACCGCAACCTTGCATGTGGTTTGACCTGCGCTGGACAGGCGCCGCAGCTGCTGCTTCGTGGTTGACCACTGCAGGTTGGCATTGAAGCTGTGCTTGTCCTGACCGACTGAGTACTTGGAGCTTAGTTTTGTGTCCGCAAAGGTGGCTTGGCACGCAAGTGCCTGTGTATTAGCGTGTGTGTGTGTGTGTGTGTGTGTGTGTGCGTGTGTGCGTGTGTGTGTGTGCGTGTGTGCGTGTGTACGTGTGTGTATGTGTGTGTGTGTGTGTGTTAAGTGCGTATTGCGTTTGTGCGCATATGTCTGTGCAATCAAATTTGAAAATCAACCCACCTGTAAAATCTGCCCAAAGCCCTTCCCATCTTGGATGAACACACGGAGCAGCTGGACGTCCTCACCAGCCATCAGACTAATAAGTCAACGTTGGGCACACAATTGTGCAATGAGTTAAGCGTCAACATAATTTTATAAATGTAATTTAATTAATGTTGCCATTTATGTTATGCTCGATATCTCACTACTCTGTAGCACTGACCGTTGGCTTTTTTTGCTTCGCCCACTTCAAGAATGCATAAGGAGGGTATCCCTGGTGCAGCCAACTCTTACCCCCAGCAGAAAGTGCCTGATGCGTGTGCGTCAGCAGCGGCTAGTGCTGCACGCCCCCAACCACCGCCTGCACCACGCACCCATAGAAGGCATGTCTCCAAGGCACGAGATCTGTTTTTAGATGCAGCAGGACGCCTGCACGGGCGAGACAATGTCCAGGGGCAAGGGAACCTGATAGGTACGGCCGCTTCGACAGTTTGTTAGAACACACACGCACACACTCGCGCGCACACAGACACACACACAGACACACACACACACACACACACACACACACACACACACACGCACGCACACGCACACACACACAGATGCGCGCTGTATGGTGCTCGGGCTGCCCTTCCTGCCCAGCCCTCCCCCAAAACCAGTCAACTTTCGCTTCTGGTTGGATGAGGTGCTTTGGAGCCAGGGCGAAGTGGCGGTGGAGCTCATAGATGAAGTGCTGCGTGATGCAGGTTTGTTTCCTCAAATCATTCAGGGTGACAAGGGCTGTCAACTTCATCATACAAATACGCCTTGCGAGATGCTCGTGCTTGTGACACTAGACACTATACATTGCCACTATGTATTGCCCTTTACATTCAAGGCGCACAAATACCAAATGGCTCTAACAAGAAGTATTGCGTAAGTCGATGCATGTCACAGAAATGGGGATGCTTGATAGGAAATAGGGTCTGAAGTATAATATAAGTGTTCCAGTGTTAATTCATTTTTTGGTGGGGATCTAACAAGTTTGAGCATTGAAAGTCTTTGCATTTTAGCAAAGGCTTTCGTTTCTTTCCAGCAGTATTGTGTATGGACCAGCGCGGGTCGTGTAGGAGGAGTGGTGCAGCAGAGATTAAATCTTTGAGAACTGCTACAACCAGGATGGACCCCACAAACGGAACAGGTGCATACCGAAACGAAGTATGAAGAAAGTGGTGCAGCATAAGAGGTGCAGACCAGAAAGAAGCATGCAGGCAACGCGTTGCAATAGAAGAGGTGCACGGGCACATCGGAACAAGCCAGCTGAAGGGGCGCATCACGGATAAGTGGTGTAGAAATAGCAAAGCCTGTTATTCCCAAAATTCCCATCGATTTTCCCTTTTCTGGTCACAGAAATTCTTTGGATCTCGATACCGAAGGCGCCTCTGTCCTGAACCAATGGGGGAAGTGGCTTAGTTGCCTTCTTTTTTTGCAGCAGCAGAGGTGTACATAAGAACCACCATTGAACCGTGCCATCTACCATGGTTCATGTAATACGCAGGGTTGGCCAGAACTGTACTACTCACACACATTACATGACCGTATGGAAAATTGCCTGCTAAAAGTATTGTATAGTGTTGTGCACTTTACGGTTGAAGCCGTCAACCGTCATTTGACGGTCAGGCGTAATTTACGGTGCTGACCGTCAGAAACTAATCCTCAGGCGTAATTTACGGTGATTTTGATTTTTGACGGTCAGCTTTACAGTTATTTAAGGTGGGAAACCATCAGGAATTAGTTATTTACGGTGGGAAACCGTCAGCAACTGGCCAGGCCGGGCCAGGCTCAACTGACTCAGGGCCACACGAGCCCTCTTGGCCTGATTTCCGGAGGACATTCTATATTTATATCGCAAATTGTTTGTGGGGAAATCGGGGCGCTGAGAGCGCCCCTTAAGCTCGAGCTTGAGTTGGCACTCTGAGCCACTGAGAACCTGACGCCGCACCGTTACTTACGATTTCCCACCGTCAGTATGAATTTCACCGTTAATTACGGTTATGTGACGTAGACGTCATTTAAGCACCGTAATTAACGGTGCCATTTCTGATTGACGCCGTATGTGCACAACACTGATTGTATATGCGTTGGGTTGACCACGACCGTACTATTTACACACTTAACATGACCGTATGGCAAATTGCCTGCTAATTACACATTTTACATGATACATGGTATGTATGGTTATTTCCCTTGTAACTTTACTGCATATGCACCGTATTTACCTATATGTGTATGGTTTTGGCTTACCCTAGTAATACATCTAAGGTTGGCCAGAACCGTGTATATACACTGTATGTTTGGTGATTACCCTGCCAAAATACGTGCATACACCGTACATGTATGGTTTTGGAAAATCCTGAGTTCAGTTTATAACACATGAACTTCAGTGCTTGTAGTGCAGCAAAAGTGATATGCTGCTGTATCACTCTTGCTTCTTATCTGTGTTTCTTTGTTGTTCCTCTGTTCTTTTATTTCCTTGGTCCTCAAAAGTTGCTCTTATCCTAAGCTTAGTTTTCCTTTTCCTTGGTTGACCCTTTCTTGTGTTGTTCCTCTTAGAGCAAGGTGTGAGGGACTCTGAGCAGTCTTTTACTTTCTTGATACTAAATTTTCCGCATCTCACGATGCAGACGAAATAAACCCTAGTAACGTGTCATGTCTTTTTGCACGGACAGGCGGCATGAGGACAGGGGGCCCCCCTCGGGCGCTTGTGCAAGGTCCGATTGACAGGTATGGATGGGAACAAAAGACTGGTTTCATTTAGTTTAGGGATAGGCGAGACAGGTGATGGTGGGAACAGAAGATTGATCTCATTTAGTGTAGGGATAGGCGAGACAGGTGATGATGGGAACAGAAGACTGATCTCATTTAGTTTAGGGATAGGCAAGACAGGTATGGATGGAAACAAAAGACTGATCTCATTTTGTTAAGGGATAGGCGAGACAGGTGATGGTGGGAACAGAAGACTGATCTCATTTTGTTTAGGGATAGGCGAGACAGGTATGGATGGGAACAGAAGACTGGTCTCATTTTGTTTAGGGATAGGCAAGACAGGTATGGATGGGAACAGAAGACTGATCTCACTTTGTTTAGGGATAGGCGAGACAGGTGATGGTGGGAACAAAAGACTCTGACAGAATAACCACCTGTGGATTGTTATTATTACCCGTCTATGTAATGTTAAGTTCTTACACACGCAACCATCTGCACAGAGTTAATATCCACGCACGTAATTGTACCAACGTCTTAGAGGCAGGTTTGCATTCAATATATCCGTGGCTGCATAACTTCTCTGTCTGCGGTGCTCTGCATTGAATGCCCAACTCAGTGGACGTGTAAGGTTTAGTTCCAACACACTACTTATGTATCATGTAGCTTTACACTGAACAATGTTGTGGGCTGCGTGACTTCCCTGTCTGCGGTGCTCTGCATTGAAAGCCCAACTCAGTGGACGTGTAGGGTTTAGTTCCAACACACTACTCATGTAGCTTTACACTGAACATTGCTGTGATCTGCGTGGCTTCCCTGTCTGCGGTGCTCTGCGTTGAATGCCAAACCCAGGGATTGTGTAGGGTTCAATTCCAACACACAACTCCCTTAGGTTCACACTGAACAATGTTGTGGGCTGCGTGACTTCTCTGTCTGCGGTGCTCTGCATTGAATGCCCAACGCAGTGGACGTGTAGGGTTTAGTTCCAACACACTACTCATGTAGCTTTACACTGAACAATGCTGTGATCTGCGTGGCTTCCCTGTCTGCGGTGCTCTGCATTGAATGCCGAACCCAGGGATTGTGTAGGGTTTAATTCCAACACAACTCCCTTAGGTTCACACTGAACAATGTTGTGGGCCGTGTGACTTCTCTGTTTGCGGTGCTCTGCATTAAATGCCCAACTCAGTGGACGTGTAGGGTTTAGTTCCAACACACTACTCATGTAGCTTTACACTGAACAATGCTGCGATCTGCGTGGCTTCCCTGTCTGCGGTGCTCTGCATTGAATGCCGAACCCAGGGATTGTGTAGGGTTTAATTTCAACACAACTCCCTTAGGTTCACACTGAACAATGTTGTGGGCCGTGTGACTTCTCTGTCTGCGGTGCTCTGCATTGAATGCCCAAACGAGTGAATATGTAGGGTTACATCCCAACACACCACTCCCTTAGCTTTACACTGAACACTGTTATGAGCTGCGTAACTTTTTTTTGGTGCTCTGCATTGAATGCCCAACTCAGTGGACGTGTAGGGTTACATTTTGACGCACAGTTCATGCAGGTTTGTAATTAACAACGTTGTGGGCTGCATTATTTCTCTGTCCAGGGTGCTTGGCAGTGAATGCCCAGATCGGTGGGAGGTCTTGTGGAGCAAATCCACATACGCGCTGAAAGCTGCAAGGAGCCTGCGGCCTGGTCAGCAGATCAGCGCTATCGTGGGCCTGAACAGTTTGACGATGAAGAAGCGCTTGCTGCAGACGCTGAAGGTGGGTGGGGTGTGCACGTGGGCTGCGGTTGTTGCTGCTGAGGGGTTGAATGCGCAGAACAAGTGGTTCAGACAATTAAAGATAAAGCTGCAAGGAGCCTGCAGTTTGGTCAGTAGGTCAGCACCTTTGTGGGCCTGAATAGTCTGGCAAGTAAGAAGCGCTTGCTGCAGACGCTGAAGGTGGGCAGTGGAGGGTGTCTGTGGGGAGTGTGTCTGTGGGGATATGGCGTGTGGTTGGTGACATGTGGAGGATGTACATATGCAAGGAAAGGGTCGGACAATTTTCAGTGAGCCTTCAGCCTCAGTGATAAACCTCGACCCAGTGGATGATTTTCAAATCACCACCAGCGCGGTATGTGTACGTGTACACATACACTTACGCATATACAGAAAATAAAAGATTACGTAGGCTGTGAAAACCGATATTCACGTCAACTATACATCACCACTGAGTATGGTGGTGCAGCAATTGGGGGTGCAGTAATTGGAATACGCTTATACAGAAAACTGCGAATGGAAAAATTTGCATACCAAAGAACGACGTAAGCTGTGAAAACCAGTCTCCGCGTTATAATTATAAATGACCACTACATGTCGAACGACAATATATTATAAATCACGACTACATGTCGACAATATAATACGCAAGCACAGCCTGCCTACAGGTCAATTACCAATTGGGTTGATTAAAATTTGGGTCAAATACAATTTGAGTTAATTTAGGGTCTCTGCAGGAGCCTAAAAAATAACAATTCATGACAGTCACATGTCAATTTGGGGCCTCCGGCTCAAAATGACCCCGTCCCCCAAACCCCCCTTCCTGACCCCCCACACTAATAAAAAGGGTGTCAATCTGCTCAGAATCCAAGCACCTATTTGCCTGCACATTTTTCATGCCAAATGATGTGATACCTGACGAGCTATAGGGCAGAAACCGATGTGGGCACGCTCCTGCACTGATCACCTGTTTAGTGCACGAATCCAGCTTAAACCTTTGCCGAAGCACTTTTTTGCTTCATTCATGCAACATATGCATATGCAATGCATGAACTGCAAGTTTGGAATCAATTGCTAGTAATTTGCCTGAACACCCCCGCGGTCTACTTGGGGGCATTCCATGCATTTCTGTGGCCAGGCATCCAGCCCCCCCCCCCCTTAATCAAATCACCCAACAAGGGCGCCAATAAAAAGGGCTAGAGCTGATGAACCCATAAAATACATTTAATATTTTTTTGAAAGTGGCTCTGTAAAACTCTGGAGC
>Ga0307947_1002175_pt1 | contig 15691 bp, 14 predicted proteins | sample OrgLakmetagen232_FD_201840 | JGI IMG/M metagenome (GOLD analysis project Ga0307947, IMG submission 201840) | Saline water microbial communities from Organic Lake, Antarctica - #232 | ecosystem: Environmental > Aquatic > Non-marine Saline and Alkaline > Saline | place: Antarctica: Organic Lake...
TGGGGGGTAGCTCAGAGGGGCTGATGTGAGGCACACTGTGACCAGTTGTGGTGGTAGCCGTATCAAGGGAGATGACGAGCTGGGGTGGAGGTAGGGACGTTAATAAGGGAGGGAGAATCTGTGGCGTTGTTGCTGGTGGTGGTGGTACTGCTGGAGCTGGTGCTATTGACGTTGCTGCCGCTGCCGCTGCTGCTGGTACTGCTGCTTTTAATACTGCTGCTGGTGCTGCTGCTGGTGATTTCAACACGACTGGTGGGGGTGGGGGTGCTGCTGCTTCAAATGCTGCTGATGGCGGTGCTGCTGCTGCTGCTGCTGGTGCTGCTGCTTCTAATGCTGCTAAAGGGGGTGGTGCTACTGGTGGTGATTCCAGCACTGCTGATGGCGGTGCTGCTGCTGCTGCTGCTGCTGCTGCTGCTTCTAATGCTGCTAAAGAGGGTGGTGCTGCTGGTGGTGATTCCAACACTGCTGATGAAGGTGCTGCTTTAAACACTGCTGACGGCAATGATGCCACTGCCGCTGCTGATGGCAATGGCATCGCTGCTGACACAGCAGTTCCCACATCACCGTGAATCGCACAGGCTTCACCCGCACGCTGGTCGCCCACTGCACTGCTGCTGCCGGCTGCCAGGACGCAGCTGCCAGCCCGCTCCCCTGCCCTGCTCCTCCCACTCGTGCTCTGCTCACCAACACCATCATCATCCTCGTACTGCACCTTGCTACAACCCCCCGTTAGCCCGTGCACATCTCCACCTTCATCCTCACTCTTACTTCCATCTTCATCCCCATTTTCACCATCGTCAATTTCACTCCCACTACTACGTTCACCCTCACCCTCCCCCCAAAAACCACCCTTGTTCCCACTTTCAACTTCACCCCCACCCCAACTCTCATTCCCATCCCCACCCTCATTCCCACTTTCAACCTCGCCCTTCCTGACGCTTTCATCTTCACCGCCGCTATCACCCCCACCCTCACTCCCGTACGCTTGCAGGTATCTCAAGCAGTCCTCCTCCCCCGGATCATCTCCGAGATCCGAATTCCACTCACTTTTATCCTCACGACCCAGATCATCCTCTTGCTTCTTCCCACCCCCCTCCCTGAACAGCTTGCTTCCAGCCACCTCTCCCGTTTGCCCCCTTCCTTTGTTGTTCTTGTACGCATCCCCTTGCCCACTTTCCGGCCCCTCCTCTGCTTGTTTTACCCCTTCTTCATGCCAACCTTCACCCACAATCACATCACCACCACAGCCACCACCACCACCACCACCACCACCATCACCGCCGCCGCCAACATCACCACCACCACTACCACCAGTGCTTATGCTAATGCCCCCGCTGCTTTTGTGGCTGGTGCTCGTGCTGCCACCGTCACTGCCACCATTGCTGCCGCTATTACTGCTGCTATTACTGATACAGCCATTGTTGTCGTGGCTCTTCCTTGCTACAGCTAAGTGAGAGTTGGGAGCCTGCGTGAGAGGACGAGGGACATTAAGCTTTCATTAGAAAGCTCGAGTGGACTGGATCTAGAGTTGGGAGCCTGTGTGAGAGGACGAGGGACACCAAGCTCTTTTAGAAAGCTCGAGTGGATTGGATCTAGAGCTGGGTGAGAGTTGGGGACTTGGGTGAGAGAACAAGAGGCATCAAGCATCATAAGAAAAAGCATCAAAGAAAAAGCATCAAAGAAAAAGCATCATAAGAAAAAGTGGACTGGATCGCTGTCCTCAACACCCTACTGTTTGATCTGAGATATTCGTTCTAACATACTTTCTCAAATCAGACAGTAAGGTATACAGAACTTCCGTTAGAAAGGTCCTGTGGTATCCTTAAAGAAATTTCGATGTCTAATTTGAGAAAACGTATTGGGCTGCTGTCCTAGGCAACTGCAGCATCTACTTAGATCCCGTTAGAGGAACATGGAATTCCATAAGAGGAATGTCATTATCTCATTAGAGGGAATTCAATGCCTGATTAGCTGATTAAACAAAGGTTGGTTCTGATCAGCGTCGTGGGCAACATGCAAGTGCAAGTGCAAGTGAAACACTCACAGGTAGTGTGTATATCTACACCGTATATGACCGGATGTATTGTGATTTTCTTGCTAAGAATACCGCATGTACACCATCAATACCAATAAGTGTCTGGTCCTGGCCAACCCTATACATTCTCAATCTTTTGAAGATCTATCCTCACCATACAATTCAGTCTGCGTCGCAGACTCTTGGCCCTGCTGCTGCAGCTGCTGCCCCCCAGCCTGTGGCGCACAACAAACCCCCTTTTCTGAGGCAGTGAATGCTGCTGCTGTTGCTTGTGTGTGTGGTGCGCTTGTTGCCATGCTTGCTGCTGCGCTTGTTGCTCTAGCATATGATGTAACCTCAGTTGATGCTGTTGATGCACCTCTTCCTGATGCTCTTGTGTGTGGTGCACACCCAGCTGCTGCTGCTGCTGCTGCTGCTGTTCCTGAGCTTGTGCGAGTCGCTCCTTTACTTGCTGCTCCCGCACATCTTGCTGCTGCTGCTGCTGCTGCTGCAGCTGCAGGTGCATGTATAATTGACTTGCCTCTTGAGCCTGCTTCTGCTGTTGGATCTGCCGAGCAAACAGTACCTCCAAGCAGCTCTGCCGTCTCTGAACCACTGCATGCTGCTGCTGCTGCTTCCGTGTGGCAACCTTATTATCATGTTCATGTTGCTGCTGCTGCTGCTGCTGCTGCTGCTGCTGCTGTGTGGCGAAGGTACTACCATGCTCACGTTGCTGCTGCGTGGCTGAGGCACTAGCAAGTTCACATTGCTGCTCTAGCTGCTGCTGCGGGGCTGAGGCACTAGCATGTTTATGTTGCTGCTGCTCTTGCTGCTGCTGCTGCTGCTCTTGCTGCTGCTGCTGCTGCTGCTGCTCTTGCTGCTGCTGCTGCTGTGTGCCTGAGGCACTAGTAAGTTCATGTTGCTGCTGCTGCTGCTGCTGCTGCTGTGTAGCTAAGTCACTAGTAAGTTCATGTTGCTGCTGCTGCTGCTGCTGCTGCTGCTGCTGTGTGGCTGAGGCACTAGCAAGTTCATGTTGTCGCTGCTTCTGCTGCTGCTGCTGCTGTGTGGCTGAGGCACTATGATGCTCTTGTTGCTGCTGCGTGGCTGAGGCACTAGCAAGTTTATGTTGCTGCTGCTCTTGCTGCTGCTGCTGCTGCTGCTGCTGTGTGGCTAAGTCACTAGTAAATTCGAGTTGCTGCTGCTGCTGCTGCTGCTGTGTGGTTAAAACAACACCATCTTGCTGCTGCTGCTGCTGCTGCTGCTGTGTGGTTAAAACAACACCTTGTTGCTGCTGCTGCTGCTGCTGCTGCTGCTGTGTGGTTAAAACAACACCATTTTGTTGCTGCTGCTGCTGCTGTGTGGTTAAAACAACACCATTTTGCTGCTGCTGCTGCTGCTGCTGTGTGGCTGAGCCACCAGCATGTTCACGTTGCTGCTGGTGGATCTGCAGCACAATGAGCTCTTGCTGCTGATGAAGCTGCTCCAGCTGCTTAGCAACAAGGGCGTCCAAATGGGCCTGCTGGCGGCGCTCTGCTTCCTGTGCTTGCTCCTGGTGTGGAAGCGTTTATGCATGTGCATATATGTTTATGCGTGTGTGTGTGTGTGTGTGCATGTGTGTGTGAGTACATGTGTGTGTAGGTATGTATGTATTCATGTGTGTGGAAATGTGTGTGTGTTTGTGTTTGTATCAACACAGCAATTTGAACATATATAGCTCCCCTAATCCCAAGCTCCCAAACCATGACTAGGAAAGCATATGCACTCCCCCCGGTGTGTTATAGCACTAGTAAGACGTGTGTACGCATGCAGCACTGGAAAGACGTACGAAGCATGCAGCAGCGTTGCAGCACTAGTAAGACGTGTGTACGCATGCAGCAATGTTCACACATACATGTGCACAGTCACACACACACACACACACACACACACACAAACACACACACACTTCCTCACTTGGGCCTGCAGCTGCATCGCCGCGGTAGCGGCTTCCTGCTGCTCCTGCTCCTGCCTTGCTTCTCTCTGTTTCTCCAACCAGAGTGACTGCTGTTGAGCCAGTTGCTGCTGCAGGAGCTGCAGCTGCTCGCTCCCAATCTTTGACACGTATACATCCTCCAGGGCCTTTTGCAGGCCTGCCACCTATGCACACACACAGCACGCACAGCACACACAGCGCCAAAGCCTAGTTTCAATGGACAATATTTGAACACGCACACTTATGTTGCTCGATTTGGGCGTGCTGTACTGCAGTGAAATTGGGCCCACGCACCTGCTCATTCAAGGCATCCCGCTCTGCTTGCATGCTGGCTGTCTCCTGCGCAGCGTTCGCTGCCAAGGCCTTTGCGCTCTCCAGCTTGGATTGCAAGCGCTGCTGCTTTTGTGTGGCCTGCAGACGGAGGGGAATTGATGGGTGGAAGAGTAGTCGCAGGGATAGAGACAAGGGCGCTGTGTATGCACCCACAATATGAAGCAGACTTGATCTATGCACGGCTTGGTTTGCAAGCGCTGCTGCTTTTGTGTGGCTTGCAGACGGAGGGGAATTGATGGGTGAAAGAGTAGTCGCAGGGACAGAGACAAGGGCGCTGTGTATGCACCCACAATATGAAGCAGACTTGATCTATGCACGGCTTGGTTTGCAAGCGCTGCTGCTTTTGTGTGGCTTGCAGACGGGGGGGAATTGATGGGTGGAAGAGTAGTCGCAGAGACAGAGGCAAGGGCGCTGTGTATGCAACCAAAAATTGAGGCAGGCTTGATCTATGCATGGCTGAGAACAAGTCGTGCAGGAAGAGTGTTGCCTGTGCAGTTTTTTTCCGTGAGGCTTGGCCTCACAGGGGAGCAGGAAAAGGTTGGAATTTGATCTGAACAAAGGGTGGAATTATTGACTGACGTACAGCGATTCAACCAAGTTTGGCACCGTTGCTACTATAATTTGTGTGGCCCGCAATAGGAGGAAGTTGGGTGGGTGAGCATTAGTTGTAGTAAGTACAGACGAGATAGACCTGTATGCAAGAACTCAATTAGTTGTAGTAAGTACAGACGAGATAGACCTGTATGCAAGAGCTCAAGCTGGAGGGAGCTATGGGCAGTTTAATTTATAAGAAGAAATAAGCGTCGATTTAGCATTATAAGCGTTTGCTTGGTTACCAAGGGGGCCAAATGTAATTTAGTGTTAAAGGATGGAAGCCTTCGTAAATGTACTACAAGCAATTTAGGAGTGCTGCGAATTGCTGCAACTAAAGAAAGAGCAAATTTATTGCAAAATTGCTGCAAAATATACCGTACACTGCGTATATAAATGGCTCTATAAATGCCAACCCTATTTTTCCTGTCTGCCTGCATATTTTTTCTATTCTTTTTTCTTTCTGAAGATGGTTAGTCTAAGAGGGGTGATCTGGGGAATGTACAAATGCTGATCCAGACAGTGTTGTTAATTTGTGCTTATGCGTTCTATTGTGCATTGTTTGGGTAAGTGCATGTATATTCGTGTGTGTTTGTGAGTGTAATTGTGTCTGTGTGTGTGTGTGTGTTTGTGTGTGTGTGTGTGTGCGCGCGCGCGTGCGCGTGTGTGTGTGTGTGTGTGTGTGTGTGTGTGTGTGTGTGTGTGTGTGTGTGTGTGTGTGTGTGTGTGTGTGTCTGCGTGTGTGTGTCTGTGTGTGTGTGTGCGTGTGTGTGTGTGGACAAAAGTTTGAGCTTTCGGAAGAAAGGGTAAGTGATGCACTAAACTTTTTGAGTTTGATCATTGGTTATTGGTGTTTGGCATTTGAAATGATCCTGAGAGCAAGGTTTGAGTAATCGGCTCTTAGACCTGAATTATAGAACCAGGTTATGGAACCAGCCTACAAGAATGCTACAGACGCCCCCACCTTTTGCGCCGAGGCCATGTGTGTTTCATTAATCTCCCTTGCGGTCTTCAGCAAGCGCTGGAATTGGAGCAGCTGCTGCCTGCTGGTTTCTACCTGTGTGTGCATGTGTGTGCATGTGTGTGTGAGTGTGTGTTTCATTAATCTCCCTTGCGGCTTTCAGCAAGCGCTGGAATTGGAGGAGCTGCTGCCTGCTGGTTTCTGCCTGTGTGTGCGTGTGTGTGCATGCGTGTGTGAGTATGTGATGTGTTAATCTCCCTTGCGGCTTTCAGCAAGCGCTGAATTGGAGGAGCTGCTGTCTGCTGGTTTCTGCCTGTGTGTGTACTTGTTTTTATGTGTGTTCTTATGTTGTGAGTTGTGAGTATATGTGTGGTGTGCGTGAATTTAGATGTGTGCAAGATAATGTGTTATGTATGAGTGTCATATGTATACGGTGTATGTATGTGTGAGGTGACGAGGGATGCTTAGAAGGGAGGGAAATGGAAGATGATTTGGTAGCTCAAAAGTATCTGACACAAAATTAGCCTTATAAAGTGCGGACACTATACGAAACACTTAGTTCAAGACCCAACTGCTTCACACATTACACCCATAAGCAGCAGTGAAGTTGGCGCCCAAAGACATTCAGTCAGATGCAACCTTTAAGCAGCAGTGATGTTGACGCCCCAAGCAACCCAGTCAGACACCTTTGGCACTTTATGAAGCTATGCAACATTGGTGGCTACGGACAGTGCAGATCATCTTAGAAAGAGGAAAAAGAAACACTACGCAGGCAGTGAAAAACCCCTCTTTACAGTAATTTAGGAAAAGGACATTGGTGGCTACGGACAGTGCTGGTCATCACATGAAAGAAAAGAAGAAAAGCTACGCAGGCAGTGAAAAACCACTCCCCACAATAATTATGGAAAAGGAGCCACTATGCTTGAAAAGGCTCAGCCCACCTGTGTCTGGCGAGAGTCTGACACGTGCTTTGCGGCCAGCAACCTGACTTCCAAGTCCTCACGCACTTCCTGAAATCGCACATGCATGTGTGCATGCATGCAGGCAAGGACATTGGTGCTAGCAGCAGTGGCACTAAAGCAGTTCCATTTCATACAAAGGCATAGCAGGAGGGACCTAGTAGGCAAGGAATTACTGTGCCTGGATCCTTCCTGAGATCGCACATGCTGGTGTGCGTGCATGACAGGCAAAGTCTTCGATGCTGCAGCAGTAGCACTTAAGCACTTCCGTTTCAAACATTTTAATAGCAAAAGGGTCGCACTGAAGCGCTTCCATTTCAAACATGTTCATAGCATAAGGCCAGCACTGAAGCGCTTCCATTTCAAATATTTCATAGCAGGAGGGACCTTGTAGTCAAGGTGTCCCTGTGCTTAGCTATTAATTGGCTTTTTTACAGAGGTCTTCTTGAGATCTGGGCAGCTAGTCTAATTGTTTTCACTTGTTTCATATGTAAATTGTACAAGTTTGGGAACGCCTGTGACACGAGCATCTAAGTTTATTTCGTACCTTGTCACGCTTTAAGAAGAGCTGAAGATTCTCGATGCGGTGCTTCAAAAGGGACTTCTCAGCATCTGCACACGTTTTGCAGCACACAAACACACCAAGGAACAACTTAGGTTGGCTGCTTGCGCCATTTCAGCACTGCGTGTGACAGGATACAAGAGAAAGAAGAGGAAATTAGCAAACTGACAACCACTTCCCATATAAATAAGGAACAGAAGCCACTTCAGTACCGAGTACTGTTCAACCCCACCATAAGGGAACAGCAACACCAAAAGTGCTCAGGAGGGTTGCAGGCTTGGCTTGAGACGGATATGCCTCATTTCAGTTTTTATCTTGCCCTGCAAATTGCCAGATCTTTCCCAGTGCCTGCGTCACACGCTGAACCCCATACACAAACATACAAGCACGCACGCACACACACACACCAATGTCTTTCGCGGCTTGCCGTACAGAAGTGAGGCCCTTGCCCGGTGCCCTTGCCACACAAAAACCCTCATCCACAAGCATATGCGCACACACACGCACACACACACACACGCACACACACACCATTTTCTTTCGCAGCTTGCCGTGCTGAAGTAAGGTCCTTGCCCAATGCCCTGGCCACACGAGATGCCTCTGCCAAACTGCTGGCCCTCTGCCTAGCAGCAACTTCGGCACGCTTAGAGGCCACTAGCTGCAGCACATAAGACGCATATTTCACACAAAAAGGACATTTTTGTACACGTTGCTCAACTCCATATTTTGCTGGCCCTCTACCTAGCAGCAGCTTTGGCACGCTTAGAGGCTGCTAGTGGCAGCACATAAAACGCAGAATTCACACAAATAAGGCACACTTTGCTAAACTTCATCATCTTCGGTTGGATGTGCTAAAATACTGACCTGGCCCCTTCTTCACGGTGACTCAGATCAAAGCAGACAAAGCATGCAAATGCGTTTTTGACACACACCTACACCTACACCTACACCTACACCTACACACACACACACACACACACACACACACACACACACACACACACACACACACACACACACACCTAAGAAAGGCTGTCTGTGCCACAAAATTTAGGTGTAATCGACAAAGGCAGTGTAACAGTCATTAGCTCAGGCAGTGTGCAGTGAGAACCAATCTAATAATCAGTTAAATGCAATTCTTAGTGATCTTTCACTGGGCCCAACAGCAATAACAAAAGGTGCTGGCCGTGGCACTACCCCCCACAATAACACTTCACACAGAACCTGGGGCAGCAATGAGAGGAGGGTTTACGTCCTGGGGCGGCAGAAATTGCCGATTTTTTGTGTGGCATGTGCAATGTTGAGGAATGTGTGGCATGTGCAATGTTGAGAAATGTGTGGCATGTGCAACGTTGAGAGAAGTGTGGCATGTGCAACGTTGAGAGAAGTGTGGCATGTGCAACGTTGAAAAATGTGTGGCATGTGCAGCGTTGAGAAATGTGTGGCATGTGCAACGCTGAGAAACGTTGTTTGGCAACTAGGCTGATGAATTTGGCTCTGCTTTACCAATCATGCCGTGGGAGTAAAACAATAAGGAAAGCCAGGACGTGCACGGACGAAAGCGAAGCTAAGACACATGCAAAGCCAGAAAAAAAAAGCCAGCTCGTGCACTGGTCAATAGAAGGCCAGAACAGAAACAACGCCTGAACAAGAACATCATAACGTGCACAGGTGAAACCTAAGCCAGAACAGAATAGAAGCCAGAACGAGAAGGCACAGATCAAAATGAAATAGAGCACATAAAAGGCAGTCAAAGTATACTCCAACACCCACGCCCATGACAAGGCACACACACACAAACACACACACACACACACACTCACACACACACACACAAACACACACACAAAGACACACACAAACACACACAAAGACACATACACATACACACACGCACACACACACAAACACACACACAACTCGTACACACTCACGCACACACACACCTGCTCCTCCAGCCGCTGTACGGTTGCCCACACATCCTCCTCTGCCCCCATCCCCCGACCACTCCCAACAGACAAACCACCCTCGTGCCACCCTCTGCTGCTCTTCCCGACCCCCCCTCCACCCCGAATACCACAAGCTGCTCCCCCCTCTGCAAAACCATCGACACTGCTGCGACAGCTGCTGTTTGTGTTGCTGCCCACCACCACCACACCTCCCCTCATGGCTGTTGTGAGCACACCCCTGCCACCCACTCCACTGCCGCTACCGTCCCACCCCTGCCACAGCAAAGGTCAAGCGCACACGTGTGGGAACGGAAAAAACAGAAGAGTGGCACAGTCAGTTTAGTAGTCACCACCTACCAGCTTGCGGTGAGAAGTCGGAAGCGATGTGCAGAGTGACACAGTCAGTTTAGTAGTCACCACCTACCAGCTTGCGGTGGGAAGTTGGAAACGATGTGCAGAGTGACACAGAGAGTGTAGGAGGTAGTCACTATCTACCAGCTTGCAGGAAGCGGTGTGCAAAGTGGCACAGAGAGTGTAGGAGGTAGTCACTATCTACCAGCTTGCAAGAGGATGTAATGTCCATTTTTGACCCCCAATTGGGAGTTGCACGCGTACATGGAAAACACACATACACACACATACACACACACATAAATACACACACACATGTATACAAACACGATTATAAGGTCTTAGAGAGACTAAATAGTAAAAGGCAAAACATAGACACACACACAATTTCAAGGTCTTAGAGGGACTTAAAAGTATGAGGACACACTCATCATGTGGAGGTATCTGAGGACCCCCCAGGGATGCAGAGAGCCACGGTAGAGCGAATGTATAGGGTTGGTCAGAACCATACATTTACGGCATACACGGTATTTTTGGCAGGGAAATCACCAAATATACGGTCATATACGGGACACATATAAACGATTCTGGCCAACCCTACAAAGACACTCCAGGTAAGTGTAGACCACTTTCTGGCCAACCCTACAAAGACTCTAGGCAGGTGTAGACCAGAATCTGGCCAACCCTACAAAGACACTCTAGGTTAGTGTAGACCAAATTCTGGCCAACCCTGCAAATATACTCTAGGCAGGTGTAGACCAGATTCTGGCCAATTCTAAAGATATACTCTTGGCAGGTGTAGACCAGATTCTGGCCAACCCTACAAATATACTTGAGGCAGAAGTAGACCAGGTTCTGGCCAACCCTACAAATATAGTCGAGGCAGGTGTAGACCAGAATCTGGCCAACCCTACGAATATACTCTAGGCAGGTGAAGACCAGGTTCTGGCCAACCCTACAAATATACTCGAGGTAGGTGTAGGCCAGGTAGACGCAAGTTAGTTTGTGTTTGTTGGCAGTACCTGTGTTCGTTGCTTTGGCCAGCCCAATGCATCAATAAAATGCCTTTCGTTTGACAATCCAATCGAGTGTGTGACCCACAACACACCCACATTACCCCAACTATGCCTGCAAAGTCGCCCCGACATAGTTGCAACGACACCCACACTCACACTCACACCCACCCCCACATGCCCACATGTCCATGCACCTGAACAGGAGCTGAGAGGTCCTGCAGCACCCGGCCGTGTGCCTTTGCCGTGGGCTTTGCCTGGTGGGGGTGGCTGTGGTGGAGATGGGGCTTGCGTGACAGCTGTGTGGGAGAGGTGGGACGGGAGGACAAGGCAGGGTTGTGGTGTGCACGCTGTGGACACCCTTCCTCCCTTTTGCCTCGGCTCAAAGGGTGTGCATGCTGCGGGGCAGCCGTCAGTTCAGCTTGTCCTGCCTCACGGCTGGACGCCACACGTATGTGCGGGGTCACGTGCGCACCCCTACATCCGGGGGAATTGGGACGTAGGTTTTGAGGGCGCTGGGCTGACGCAGATCGTTTGGAGGGTGGGGGGTGGCTAGGTGAGGGCGGGCGTGCACAGCCAGGTCTTGGGTTGTTCACATGGCGGTGAGGGAATGGACGCTTAGGACGTCGTTGAGGGTCGTCAGAGTGAGAGAGGGCGGTGACGTTGGTGTGAAAGGGGGGCTGCGAGTTCTCGTCCAGGTACTCTGCGTGAAAAAAATGATGTACTTGCAATGTGTGGAGGCCAAGCAAAGTGGGTGCGGTACTTGACAAACACCGATCTGCTTGCAATTGATGACTATTTGTGGGCCCCTGCTTGGTGCTGTCTGTTTTAATCCTTCCTTGGACCTGTCAGGTTCAGATACTCACCATCATGGTCGTCAATTAGATACGGGGACGCATTCCAGAATGGCTTGGAATAGGCACGTGGTTTTGGCTGAGAGTCGGATGAGAAGAAGCAGTACGTTGGCCCAATTGGAATTGCAATTTAAGGAAATAAAGTTGACTATGGTCAGGTCTTTCATGCATCACTACCGGTGTTAAACAGAAGTGAAAACACACATTGCACTTGCTATTGAAAAGTGGAAACTCTAATGACCCAGCGCATCTAGCAGTAGTCTACCTCAACTAGTTGTTTGGTGGAGTCATCGCGCTCCTTCTCCTGCCAAGGAAGAACGGAAGGCGCCCATTTTGTTTAGTCTTGACCCGTGTTGCGTTTGTGCGCGTTTCGGTGTAAATCGCTCATACTGCACTAGCTGTCGCCAGTTTTGGCAATTTCATTCAAGTCAGTGACCCTGGCCCACCTTCTGAATGCTCGAGTAAGCCCTTGTATTCAACAGGCTGAGCAGGTGGTGAGAAGAAGAACTGCTGTCTGAGTCTGATAAATCCACATCCGCTGTGTATGTCGTGTGCATGCAAGCAAGAATATGGTCAGCTAAACATGAAGAGTAGAAGTTTGTGAATGCATGCAACACTCCAATCGCAACACTCTAACCAACTAGGAATTTGCAGAAAGAGGGTGACTGCTTGGTTCTTTAAGAAAATTTAATTTTTGTTTAGACAGTGCTCAGCAGCATGTCTGCCCCGGCAGAGGTAGATCCCTTCATAAAGTCAGTTGAGGAGCGCCTGCCCTACTACCAGAAGCGTATCAAGCTGTTTGAGCAGTACCAGAGTGTTCAGAATGCAAAGACTGAAGAGGGTGAGGAGGGAGCGGCCGCCCATTAACGCATGAACGCGTCTCACGAGCAACGCGCACGCTCATGCACAAACGTCCATCTGTGCACACAAACATGCTCACACATGCACACGTTCACCCCCGAACGCATGCACGCACCCAGACACGCATGTGCACAAATATACAGGCACACAAGCACGTACAACCACACGCGCACATACATATACGCACACTCGCATGCACGTATGCGCACACACATAACACATGCACATGCACACACAAACACACACTCATACACATATACACATGTACATGTGCACACAAAGATGCACGCACACATAGAAATGTACAAGCACACGCACCGACACACACACGCGCACACACACACACATACACACACACCCAAACACACACTCACGCGCACGCACACGCGTGCACACACGTACACATAACACGCACGCACGCACGCATAACACACACACTCAAACACACACACACACACACACACACACACACACACACACACACACACACACACACACACACACACGCGTGGACACAATGTGCATGCAGCTCGTGCTGCAAACCAGGAAATTACGCTGACGCTCCCTGACGGCAAGCAGCGCAAGGCCATCAAAAACGTGACAACGCCCTTGGAGGTGGCCAAAGACATTTCCTCCGGGCTGGCCAAGAAGGTGGTGGTTGCAGAGGTGGATGGGAAATCCTGGGACCTGGCCCGCCCCCTGGAGGAAGACTGTGTCATTAAGCTCTTCAGCTTTGATGACCCTGAGGGCAAAGACGTAAGTGAAGTGGTAGCGGTGGACAATTTTATATTCAACTTTCACTGAGCACTGAGCACGTGCACAGCATGTACATACACACACTTACGCACTGTGCACACACATGCACGCGCATGCACACACATACATGTATACACACACAAACACAAGCACGCACGCACCAAACATGTACACACACAAGCGTGCACAAACGCAAATGACACACATACACAAACACACATACACACGCGACGCACACACGGACATAAAACAGGCTTTCTGGCACTCCAGCGCGCACGTCCTTGGGCAGGCGTTGGAGCTAGAATTTGGGGCGGACCTGACCATTGGCCCCGCGTTAGAGGAGGGCTTCTACTACGACTGCTTCTTGGGTGACAAGGTGCGTTTACGCTCTTTGCTCTAGGAGGGCTTCTGCTACGACTGCTTCTTGGGTGGCAAGGTGCGTTTACGCTTTTTGCTCTAGGAAGGCTTCTACTACGACTGCTTCTTGGGTGGGAAGGTGCGTAAGCTCTTTGCTCTAGGAAGGCTTCTACTACGACTGCTTCTTGGGTGGCAAGGTGCGTTTACGCTCTTTGCTCTAGGAGGGCTTCAACTACGACTGCTTCTTGGGTGGCAAGGTGCGTTTACGCTCTTTGCTCTAGGAAGGCTTCTACTACGACTGCTTCTTGGGTGGCAAGGTGCGTTTACGCTCTTTGCTCTAGGAGGGCTTCAACTACGACTGCTTCTTGGGTGGCAAGGTGCGTTTACGCTCTTTGCTCTAGGAGGGCTTCAACTACGATTGCTTCTTGGGTGGCAGGGTGCGTTTACGCTCTTTGCTCTAGGAAGGCTTCTACTACGACTGCTTCTTGGGTGGCAAGGTGTGTTTACGCTCTTTGCTCTAGGAGGGATTCAACTACGATTGCTTCTTGGGTGGCAAGGCGCGTAAGCTCTTTGCTCTAGGAAGGCTTCTACTACAATTGCTTCTTGAGTGGCAAGGTGTGTGTAAGTTTTATTTCTCGCTCAAGGACGGTTGTTGCTACAACTGCTTCTTGGAGGCAAGGGTGTGTGTGCGTGTATGTGTGTGTGCGTGTGTGCGTGTGTGTGTGTGTGTGTTGGAATTGACTGCACCTGAGGAGGGCTTTGGCTATGACTGCGTTTCAGCTGGCAAGTTGTGATTATCAAACACCGCTTTTTGGGCCACTGTGTGTTAGGGGTTGAAAACCTGTGTTGCGTGGCTCCTTCTTGGCAGACGTAACAAGCGGTTTCGGTCAATCAACATTCATAAGCTGGGAGTTGTGGGTTGGGGGATGTATAGGTTTAGGTCCAAGCTTTCACACCCTGACTGCAGGTTGCGCGTGCAAACCATCACCTTTTTGGTCCATACTTTCACACCTTCTATTTGTATTTGCAGACCATCACCTTTTTGGTCCTTACTTTCACACCCTGTCTACAAGTTGTGGTTGCAGGCCATCACCTTTCTGGTCCATACTTCCATACCCAGTCTACGAGTTGTGTGTGCAGACCATCACCTTTCTGTTACTTTCACTCTTATCTATTTGTATGTGCAGACCATCACCTCTTTGGTCCATACTTTCACGCCTATCTGTTTGTATGTGCAGACCATCACCTTTCTGGTACTTTCACTCTTATCTATTTGTATGTGCAAACCATCACCCTTTTGGTCCATACTATCACGCCTATCTATTTGTATGTGCAGACCATCACCTTTATGCTCCCTACTATCACACCCTGTCTACAAGTTGTGGTTGCAGATCGTCATATCTCTGGTCCACACTTTCACTCCTATCTATAATAATTTATATGCACAAACCATTCCCTTCATGATCAATACTCCATTCACCTGTTACGCAGACCTTGAGTGAATCGCACTGACTTCAACAATACTTTAACAATACTTGAACACCCCATGAGTGATTCGGACCGACCACAACCATACTTCAACACCCCATTGACCTGTTACGCAGACCTTGAGTGATTCGGACCGACCACAACCATTCTTCAACACCCCATTGTCCTGTTACGCAGACCTTGAGTGATTCGGACCGACCACAACCATACTTCAACACCCCATTGTCCTGTTACGCAGACCTTGAGTGATTTGGACCGACCACAACCATACTTCAACACCCCATTGACCTGTTACGCAGACCTTGAGTGATTCGGACCGACCACAACCATACTTCAACACCCCATTGTCCTGTTACGCAGACCTTGAGTGATTCGGACCGACCACAACCATACTTCAACACCCCATTGACCTGTTACGCAGACCTTGAGTGATTCGGACCGACCACGACCATACTTCAACACCCCATTGCCCTGTTACGCAGACCTTGAGTGATTCGGACCGACCACAACCATACTTCAACACCCCATTGACCTGTTACGCAGACCTTGAGTGATTCGGACCGACCACAACCATACTTCAACACCCCATTGTCCTGTTACGCAGAGCTTGAGTGATTCGGACCGACCACAACCATACTTCAACACTCCATTGACCTGTTACGCAGACCTT
>Ga0307947_1002176_pt1 | contig 15688 bp, 24 predicted proteins | sample OrgLakmetagen232_FD_201840 | JGI IMG/M metagenome (GOLD analysis project Ga0307947, IMG submission 201840) | Saline water microbial communities from Organic Lake, Antarctica - #232 | ecosystem: Environmental > Aquatic > Non-marine Saline and Alkaline > Saline | place: Antarctica: Organic Lake...
CTCTGCTTGAGCCCTCTCTCCTCTTTTTTTTTGTTGTCTGTCAGGTCCCTGCTGGGGGCCGTAGCTGTAACACCACCCAAAAAAAAAAAAAAACTTGAATCTGATGAAAAGTTTAAGCCCAAAAAAAAGCTAACGAAGGGACCTTACACTCAATTGCAAGGTCCAGGGAGGAACCCGGGGACAACGTTGAGATACTTAACAAACTTGTAATCCACTCCCTCCCCCTTTAGTTAGGAATCTAAGCTGATGAAGAGCCAAACCAAACCCCACGTGACCGACTTGTTGTTCACTATTTGGGTTACCAAAGAGTTAACCAGGCAACACACATTCTGAGACATACCAACAGCTTTTTTTCTCGTTCTCCATGATGCTTTCTCTTCGCGCTTCTTCAAAACAAACGTTCTCTTTCTCTATTCATTTTTCTCTTCTACCTACATCAGTTTCATGTTCCCTCTAGCTTCGTTTTCTGGTGTCTTGTTCAGTCTGGCCTCTTTCTCTTCTTGAAGCTGGCTTTTTATGCTATAGCTCAACTGCCCTCGCTGGCGGATATAGCTGTGTAACCCTTACCCTAACCAGGCAACAAAACACTTCCGGCATGGATTAGGAAAGAACACTGTTATGGGTTGAACCATACAGCATCCCACCATGTTAGACAAAGGAGAGAAGAAATACAAAGAGTATCAGGCTCAAAGTCAGTAAAAAGAGGGACCGGTGTCCACACTACTGCTCCAAACAACTTAACCGAACCCTTTGTGACCGGGGCCTTCTGGTTGAGAAGCGCTAGTGCAATTGATGGGGAGAAAGTATGCTTCCATACGGGCAAAAAAGCACATCAACAAAAATATAAAGCAGTTTACTGGAGAACATTGTAAGTACTTAATTCGATCGCCGCCCGTCAGTAATTAAGCAGGTACGATGCGTGCTCGTTAAATCAGCTGTTCGCCAGGCGACTGAACTCCTGCCGCAAGCTCTTCACAAAATCTCCGAAGGAATTGCTCTTGTTGAGCTGCTCCACGAGCTGGGCGAGATTCTCCACGGGGGGCTCGCACTGCGTTACTGTAAACAGAAACAAAGCAGTGGTTCCCGAAGTTGTTCAGAAGGGGCTCTTAAACATGTGCTTATGCCTACAAATTTGAAATGAATCCTTAACCAGAATATTGCAACGTGGAAAGGATCTTTGATATGCCCGATCAGATGCCGATTCGATTCCTAGTTCCTTGAGTAGGGAAAAAGGGTATCCATTTCTAAACATGCAAATTGGAGGGGTACGTTTTGTAGAATTCGAGATAAGATGGGCTCCACTGTGAACAGCACCGGGGTAGCGCCCCCTATATACTTCTGCCCAAACATTTAATTATTTAAAGCTGCACGGTCAGGTCCTAAATATTTGGTCTCATTATTGAACTTGGATGCCAAGAAAGCCTCTGACCAGCTTTCACACCAGCACCTGGACATTCTCTACACTGGGAACACACCCGCAGAGGTGCCAATATGTCAGACTGCTGACCAGACGCTACTCTTATGCTATCTGCTATCCAACACACTCACCGCAGTACGAGTTGTCTGGTTGCACCCTGACAGCTACCTTGAACACCCGCTGGGGGTTGCTGGCTTGTATCTGGCTCATTTCCAGCAGCAGTTCATCTGTGTGCACAGTTTAAATTTGCCCATGCATGCACAGTAAGCTAGGAGCGCATAGAACAATTTGCAAGCAGCGAGTGGTAACAGCAAAGAGCAAAGGAAAAAAAAATTTCTTTCAGTTCAGTTCATGGTGCTGGCGTTACCCGTCCACAATATGTTATGAAAATACCAAACGGGGTTGGTACTGAAGTAGACTACACAAGAGAGGGAGAAAGCCTACTGTGGAAGGCAAGCTTCTTGTCAGGAGGAGCAAGGAGTTGGAGCAGGGTCGGGGGCAGTAAAGTTTGCAAAATTATGGAACAGAAAGATTATCTTGTGACCTGCTCTGCAAAGGCAATCATACATCATACCTCACTAAGGAGCAGTGATGACAGTGACAGGAACGGTGGGCATAATACAACGTGTGATCCGACGACATTACCTGCTCCCTGCTTGAACTCCAGCCCTAGCCGTCCTGAGTACAACGCCAGTGCCTTTCTCAACGCAACTACTTTCTTTTGCTTGATACTGTCTTCCCTCTTGGCCTCTGTGCGTGGATGAGGAAAGCTGTGCTTCATGTGGACAACACAGGCGCTCAAATATCTTGTGAGTGTTGGAACGGTGTCTTGTTGGGTAAAAGAGGCAATGCGGCCTTTCTTGCAGTTGGGGTTCAAGTATCTGTGCTCACACGCAACAAGATGACAAGACCTGTGCTTTTAATGAGTTTTTAAATCTTCAGCCTATGGCGTGCTACATCGTATTCATTGTGAAGGCATTTATATGTCTCACAAAGGCAAAGTTGTCTCTTACCTGCTTCTCGCTGCTGCTGTTCCTGCTCCAATGAGTGTAGCGACTCTTGCAGCGCAATCAAACGCTTGCACATAGCGTCTTTTTCAGCCCGTAATGAAGAAGAAGCGCCTTGCAGTGCCTCTGCCTCTCGCTGCTCTTTTTCTAGGCCTGTTGAGCGCAGATGCAAAGGAATCCGTCAGCAATGTTAAGCATCAGGCATTTATAAAAACAACACCATTTAAGGCACCCACTTACGCTGCTTCACCATCTGAGCAGCAGACTCCATTTGACCTTGCTTCATCTTCATGCCCTGCATTTTGCCTGCGCCAAAACAGACAACAGACACTTTTGACTACAGAAAGACTTTTTACTACAGAAAGGTGCAAGGAGCGTTTGCCTTCTGGCCTCCACACTCCCTGCCTAGCACACTACAGTTACCAAAACTCACCATGCTGGTCCTGCAAGAACTCAGCATGGCTTTCCCTGCCCTCCTGCGCGCTGAATTGTTTCTGTTCCGTCCAGTTGTCCACAGCGCTCTTCACCCGCGCCAGCTCATTCTCCAGCTCCAGCAAGTCCATGTCTTTCCTGAGCTTACAGTTACTGAAGCTCTCAAGGTTGACCGGCAAGAACAAGGTGACTTGCGGGGATTGGACGCAGTTAAAAATTTAAATATATTATGAAAAGTTAACAATTCGTAGCAGCACCAAAAACGAATTAGGTTTCAACGCCCAGGTTAACCTAACCGTGATCAGAGTTTAAACATGTTATTTCATCAGTAGGAGCTTGCAACTGACGCTGATCCCACACATGCCAACGTAGAATTAATTGCCTCGGGACTGGCAGAAATGGCTCCGGAAACCCACACCCTGGGATCCCGGGTGTGGGTCAAAGATGAGGCTGATCCCGAAGCCGTGTGGCAGAGGGGCGATGTGGAAAGAGTGTGTGAGGGGGGGTCGCTTTTTGTTCGCACGGAGAAGGGCGGGGAGGTCACGGCTGGCCCAGATGCCTTTCCTTTGCAGAATTTGGATGCTCAGGGAGTGGAGGTATGAAGGAGGGGGTTGGAGGGATTCAATTGAGGGTTAACCTGGTTGTTTGTAACCCTGCCTATTCCACCCCTCTCACACTTCCCCCTGTTTTTCTTCCTCCCTGGCGTAGGACATGACGTCTCTGTCGTACCTTCACGAGCCGGGAGTGCTGTGGAACCTCAAGTGCCGCTACATGGTGGACGACATCTACACCTACACTGGCACCATTCTCATTGCTGTGAACCCCTTTGCCTCCCTCCCACACCTCTATGGAAACCACATGATGGATCAGTACCGTGGGGCTGACCTGGGGGCGCTCTCACCGCACGTGTACGCCATTGCAGATGCAGCGTACCGTCAAATGTGCAGGGAATGGAAGGGGCAGTCCATCTTGGTGCGTGGAACAGCTCAGCGTGCGCCCCAACGTGTCAAGCTTTTGCACGCGCGTGCATTTTTGTGTGTGCACTTTTGTGTGTGTGTGTGTGTGTGTGTGTGTGTGTGTGTGTGTGTGTGTGTGTTGCGTGCGTGCGTGCGCGCGTGCGCGTGTGTGCGCGCGTGTGTGTATGTGTGTACGTTTGCGCGTTTGTGTGTGTGTGTACGTGTGTATGTGTGTGTGTGTGTGTGTACGTGTGCATGTGTGTACGTGTGCGCGTATGTGTGTACGTGTGTGTGCGTGCGTGCGTGTGTGTGCACGTATGTGTGTGTGCGTGTGTGTTTGCTTGTGTGTGTGCGTGCTTGTGTGTGTATCCGGTGTGCGTGTGCTTGTGTGTGTGTGTTTTGCTTGTGTGCGTGCATGCTCGTGTGTGTGCGTGTGTGTGCGTATGTTTGTGTGTGTGCATGTACGTGTGTTTGTGTGCGTGTGTATGTGTGTGTGTGTGCGTGTGTGTGTGTGTGTGTGTGTGTGTGTGTGTGAAGATGTGCGTGAGTGCGCGTGTTTGTGTGTACGCGTTTGTGCGTGTATGCTTGTGCAATTGTGTGTATGTGCACGTGTGTGTGTGTCTGTGCGCGCACGTGTTTATATGTGTTATATGTGATCAGCGCTTCCAACTAGACATGTTTTCTTGTAATTTGATTCAGCCTTTGAGTACGGCACAAAAGTTAGCAGCCTGCTTGGCTCATAATGGAACGTGCACAATGCAGGGCCTTGAGCGTGCTTGTGCACGCATTGACCAGGTATAATCACAATATCTAAGCACTTGTCATGAACTCAATTCCAAAGCATGTTGTTTTGAGTTTTCAAGTGCATGGCACGTTCTCGATGTCAAAGCATGCCTCTTAGAGCCCTTTTGCCTCCCTGTGTCGTCTCCCTTCTCATGGCGCTGTCGTATACCATCACCTAATTCCAGCAGCACGTGATAGCATATAGCACGCACCGCTCCTTTCTCTAAACATGTCCTTGTTGGTAATGTTCAAGTGTCTCATATAACCTGTACTCACACTTAATTCCAAGCTTTGACTCATACTGTCATGCTGTCATACTGTCACTCTGCATACTGTCACTCTGCGTACTGTCATACTGTCACTCAGCCCGGCACATTGCTTGCCCTCAAGCCTTCTGTGAAAGCAACCCCTCCAGTCCCTCCTCTCCTTCTTTACACCCTCAGGTCAGTGGAGAATCTGGTGCCGGAAAGACAGAGACCAGCAAGCTCATCATGAAGTACCTCGCGCATATGGGGGGCTACACGGATGCTGGGGAGGCGGCCGCCGTCTCTGGCGGCAGCAGCAGGAGCGTGGAAGAGCAGGCAAGCAGGTTTCCTGTTCGTTGATAAGGGTCATGCAATATGAGTGCAACAAGGTAATCCATCTGTCTAAAATCTAAAGTATCACTTTGGTGGCCGCGATGGCAGCAGCAGCAGCAGCAGCAGCAGGAGAGCGTGGAAGGGCAGGCAAGCAAGTTTTAGTCAGGAGCTGTAGGGAAGGGTCTTGTGCAACAAGGTAAAGTTCCGCGATGGTTTCACCTCTGGCGGCAGCAGCAGCAACAGCAGCAACAGCAGCAACAGCAGCAACAGCAGCAACAGCAGCAGCAGCAAGAGCATTTCATTTTGTAGGCACAATTAAGAGTGAAACCGTGAACACACAGTTTGCACAAGGCGCATAATTGGGTAGCAGAAAGCCTGAAGCAGCAGTGGCACCACCACAAAGAGCAGTGTACGTAATGGAATTGTAATTGTTTCAGTGGTGGCATATAGCTTGTTCGTAGTTGCCTTCAAATAGGAAGCTGATTAAACAAAAAAGGGTCACAGGTCGTGAGCGCCCAGATGTGATGGCATTACCTTCATCTGGCTTCATCTGTGAATTGTGTGCTCCGTGTGTATATGAATTAAATGTTAGCAAGCAATTCCTTCATTCAACACACACACACACACACACAGGTGTTGGAATCCAACCCCCTGCTCGAAGCCTTTGGCAATGCCAAGACGGTGCGCAACGACAACAGTTCGCGCTTTGGCAAGTACGTTGAAATCAACTTCAACCGCAAGGGGGTTATCTCTGGGGCAGCCATCCGCACGTATCTGCTGGAACGTAGCCGTGTCGTGTCAGTCAACAACCCAGAGCGCAACTACCACATCTTTTACCAGGTGCGGCCTGTATGTATGTGCGCATGTGCATCTGCTGGGTCTGCGTTACACGAAGCGGCTTGTGGTGCAGCAAGTCTCAAACAAAGCAGTGCAGACGACGAGCTAATAAAAATACCGTTCCCTTATATTTGGCTGCGCTGTGCCCTCCTTTCTGCCTATCTTGCTGACTTCTGCGTCAGCAGGGAGCATATAACTAGTATTGGCCCAAACCGTACATGGGATTTCCATGTACTGTATATGCACCGTACATGATTGTAAATACCGTACAGGCGCGTTACCAATGCGATTCTTGAAAAAAACTCATTAATAAACATTTTGATACGTCGTATTTTTGTATGTACGGTTGAGCCAACCCTACATGTAACAAATGCTGGCGAGCGTGCAATAAGTTTTCAAAGCTGAATTCTCCGTATGGACATGGCCATTTTGGAGTACTATGGCAAGAGCCTGCGTGTGAGATGTTTTGGGCATCAAATCATGCAGGTATTATAACAACAATGGCGCCACTTCTGTCTACGCGTTCGTGCAAAGCGTGTACCATAGAGGCGTAACCGGTTGAGTTTAGATCAATAAACCCCAATGCGAGCTTATGCAAGGGGCACACAATCTTATTAACTACCCCAATGCGGCTTATGCGAGGGCCTTTGGCCCTCTGAGCTGCACGTGCACGGGTATGCACGCGCGTGTGCGCACGCGTACGTGTGCGTGCATTCGCATGTGAAGGCGCCCTCTTGGGAGGGTTTTGGTATTTACATTGCTGCTCCCTTAAGTCTGGCTATTGTACAGAATTAGTTTTGCAATTGCGCACCCAATCCGCACCCCTTTCAATAAATATTATCCTATCCGCACAAATTCGCAAGGCCAAACAACCCTGATGTGGCCACAGACCTTACCATTGCTTCATTACATGCATACAAGTTACTTTTGCAAAAGATATTGACCACAGGGTGGGCTGTTGCCGCCCTCTGCATGCAAACATGAGCCTGGCAGGTTGGTACTACCCAAGCAAACTACTGCTCAAAAAACTGACTCCACTTTAGTTGCTCATTCCAAGTTCTCGTTCTAATTCTGTGTTTTCGCGCAACTCGCACAACTTGTGCTCAATCATTTGAATTCAACAATCTAGTCCATGCCCTCTTCCTCCGGGGGGCTCTTTCTCGCTCGTGCCCCTAAAATCTCTCGAAAACAATTAATTTTCGCTAATCCGTATATATAAGTTCTGTCCGCCGTTAGCCGCACCCCTCAAAAACATTATTTTTGCGGCGTGATATATTCTCTGTATGGTATTTCAAAGAGGAAACATCAGTTGGGAGAGGAGGGTGCCACCAGTTGCTCTTGGGCTTCCTCTTGTTGTTCAGCTTGCGCTTCTTCCTCTTGGTGTCCTTCCTCCCCAAGAGAGGGCCAGCCCCCCTGCTGCTTATGCCTGAAGCCAGCTTAGGAGGCCTACCTGGTTTCCTTTTCTTTGCTGCTGCATCAATCACCCTGCTGCATCAATCACCCACAGGTGCTGCCCTGTAACACGTCTGCATGTGCCTTTGCTGCCTCCCCCTCTGCTGCCTTCTTCGCACTTGCTGTCCGATTACTAGGCTTTAAAAAGTCTGCAACCGCAAGCTCTTTTTCCCCCTTGGGGGCTTTGAGGGGCGGCTCGGGAGGCTTTCCCGGCCTGTCCCGATTCATGCCTGAAATTAATTAACCAACCCCAATGCGAGCTTCGCGAAGCCCTTGTAACTTAATTATTTAAACTGCTCCCGACACTCCGCGAGGGGCTTGGACACGTTTGTGGTATGCGGTGAAATACCGCCTATACGGTAAATCTAAAGGAGAGGGCATGCCAACAAGCATGCTTAGCGAGAAATACTGCCTCTCATGTTTACAGTTTGTGCTTTGGTCACACGCAATGGACATCACAACTCGATTTACTTTTTTGCACGATACTGCAGCTGTGTGAGGGTGCGTCCTCAGAGGAGCGGTCACGCTGGCGGCTAACCACTGCCTCTGACTACCACTACCTGTCTCAGAGCAGCTGTTACGAGCTTTCAGGAGTAAACAATGCAGAGGAGTACAAGGTAGGCATGTCTGTGTGTGTGTGTGTTTGTGTGTGTGTGTGTGTGTGTGTGTGTGTGTGTGTGTGTCTGAGTCGATCCTTGAGGGGTGACCTTATCTTGAGGAGCACATATTGCACAGTGATTGATGGGGTTCTTGTGTGTGAAGTTTATCTCGAGGGGCAGATGCTGCACAGGGGTTTTAATGGCGTGCATGTGCGTGGCGACGATTTCAGGCGTGGACAACGCGGAGAGAAGTATTACGAGAGGCGAGCTGTTTAGCTCGGGGTGACCTGTGTCACCTGGCTATATCCAGAGGTGTCTAAGAAGGGGGTTAGATGATATGAGATGAGATGCTCGTGGCAGATAACGAGCTAGGTGATTTAACTGGTTCGTGGCGCGAGTCGATTGCTGCATGGTAAAATGGACTCATCACGCAAGCTGATAGCTAGTCGGTAGAGTTGACTCGTGGCGAGTTTTGAGCAACTTTCCAGTGATATGCCACCACCTTCATCTGCTGCCTGGCTGCTAACAGTGGGCACAAAAGCTTGTGTGAGAACATAGCGTAGGTTTGGTGGGGTAAGGGCCTCTAATCGAGTGAGCAGGTTGGCAGAAACCATACATATGTACGTATTTGCAGTGTGTATGTGTTATTTATAACTGGAAACCTTCAGCTGTATGGTCACAAACGGTGTGTGTATACAGGCTTCTGGCTAACCCTGTGTGTGAGGCATCCACCTCACCTAGCAGCACAAGCATGTGAGCGTGTGCATCCCTAAATATCCTACAGCAAAACACAGAACTGGCCACAGCAAAACTCAGAACTGGCCACAGCACGTGTGGAACCTTCCTTTTTCTTACTCCTCCATGCTTGCCATTCTTGCAACCATGTCGGCGCCTTGTGTGCATGTCCTGCTTCAAATTGCATGTAATGTAGCCCATCCTCTTAATTTTGTGCATCATGCAACCCTGCACACTACAGCACACAGTTTTCTGACCAACTCCATTCTGCTTGGATCTTACTGCACTCGAGCCCGTCCTCTTGCTTATGAACGTCCGTGCATCCCTGCACACTGCAGCGCACAGTGCTGACCATGACACCAACTTCTCATCCCACTCGGATGTTCCTGCACTCTAGCCCATCCGCTTGTTTACGAACGTACGTGCATCCCTGCACACCGCAGCGCACAGTGCTGGCCATGACACGCGTGGGCCTTCCTGCCTCCGACCAAGAAGCCATCTTTCGCACCGTGGCTGCCATTTTACACTTGGGCAACATCGTATTTGTGCCGGCAGACGGTGGAGAATCGTGCGTGCTTGCAGAGGGTGGGGGGGAGCACCACGCGCTGTGTGCAGGTAGGGGTGGATGTGTGCATGTGAGGCTACAGGGTTGTCTGCCATGTGTAGGTGCACCTCATGCTGTTGCTTTATGCTGTTTCCTTTAGGTTGTTGCTTTCTTCGAGCATGTCTTGTAGCAAAATCTCTCCCCTCATACGCTGGCACTGGTCCTCGTGCAGTAGTAAATTGTATGTCTTGTATAGCAAAATCTCTCGTGTAGCGAAATCTCCCCTCTCATATGCCGCTGGCACCGGTCCTCGTGCAGCAAGGGCATGCTGGTCACTGCTTTGAAAGGCCCCATTCCTATCAACGTTGGTCACCCACTTGTCCGTCGCTCTTCCCTAAGCTGCTGGGTGCCAGCGAGGGCATTGACAGCGCTGATGAGACACTCGCCTTTCTGATTCTATGCTCGAGATGCGATTAACAACCGCGTGCGTCTCGATGTCACTGCAGCTGAGCTGACGAGTGTCAGTAAGGGTGTGCTGGTCAAAGCCCTGATTACACGCACCCGCCATACACCGAAGGGCTCCTTTAGATTCTATGCTCAAATTGAGATCACGTCCGCACGTGTGTTGTTGCTACCGCAGCTGAGCTGTTGGGTGTCAGTAAGGACGCGCTGGTCAAAGCCCTGATTACACGCACCCGCCATACACCGGAGGGCTCATTTAAATGCTATGCTCAAATTGAGATCACGTCCGCTCATGTGTTGTTGCTACTGCAGCTGAGCTGTTGGGTGTCAGTAAGGACGCGCTGGTCAAAGCCCTGATTACACGCACCCGCCATACACCGGAGGGCCCAATAGTGAGCCCGCTGGACGTTAAGGCTGCCACAGAGAACAGGGACTCCCTGGCCAAGATCCTGTACTCCAAGGTGTGTGTGCGCGTGCATGCATGAATACGAGTGTGTATATATGTGGGTGTGTCTGTGTGTGTGTGCCTGTGTGCATGTGCTTGCGTCTAAACGTATGCATGTGTGTGTGTGTGTGTGTGTGTGTGTGCTTACACAAGTGTGTGTGTGTGTGTATGTGTGTGTGTGAATTTGCAGCACAGCCCGAGACACTCAGCACCTGACATATCAAGGGAAGCACCTTTGCTTTGCTGTGTACGATTAGGTTTGCCAAAACATCTTCTTGCTGATGAGTGTACAAACGCTTTTGGCATTCAATTTAAAACGCTGTCGTACGCAACCCGCTGGGGCAGACACTGTGCTGCTCAGAAACGACGATCATAAAAGCCCAATATTAGCCCAATGAGCGCACAGTGTGTCTGGCTAGTGTCCTGCATCAATACAGTCATACTGGCTAGTGTCCTGCATCAATGCAGTCATTGGGAGACACGTTCTGCTCTGTGAGCATTAGTAGATGAACACAAAATTGCTTGTTCCTTTTTGCTGTGCTCTGCAGATGTTTGATTGGCTCGTAGCCTGCATCAGTGCAGCCATCCACATTCTGCTCTGTGAGCATAGAAGACGAACACAACATTGCTTTTTCCTGTGCTCTGCAGATGTTTGATTGGCTCGTAGCCTGCATCAACGCAGCCATCGGGGAGGACAAAAACTGTGCTGCGAGTGTGGGAGTGCTGGATATCTACGGTTTTGAGTCCTTTGCCTCCAATGACTTTGAGCAGGTAGGAGGGCTGCACTTCCTGGCGTGTTCCTGCTAAGTTGTGTGTAGCGCATTCAAGTTTGGGAGTAACTCCTTTGAGCAGGTACACTTCCTGGCGTGTTTCTGCTAAGTTGTGTGTAGTGTGAGGAGAACAAATGGAGTTATGCCGTTTATAATAGAGCTTACTAACATGCTGCTGCAGCTTCTCTTTGGTGTGGTTATTGCAGATTTGTATGCACGGGGTTTACAACCATTAAGCACCATGCTTGTTAAGGGGTTACAGCCATTAAGCATCATGCTTTTCGAGTAGTAGACGGATAAAGCTTACTTTCAATGCTTAAACCCGGAAGAAGCCATCTTTGCAGCATCTTGGTAGCAAGGTCGATGCACAAGTGAAAGGTGCAAATGCAATAAGCTGTTCGAAGCCCCGCTGGCAAAGCAGAAAAAACTGAGACGTTCATCTATATTGCATACAACTGAAGCATACTCAATTTGGGTTCGCTGATGGGAGCTACTCCCAAACTTGACATTCCATGTCTTCAGTTCTGCATCAACCTCGCCAACGAGAAGCTGCAGCAGCACTTCAACCAGCACGTGTTCAAGATGGAGCAAGCTGAGTACGAGCGGGAGCAGATCGACTGGTCCTACATCCAAGTGAGTGCAATTGTTCTTTTTTTTATGGTGACCAACTGGAAGAAAAAAAGTTATAGAGTGGTAAATGGCCAGATCTGAGGTTGCATTGGCCATGTATGTGTGGCAACCTTACCTCCATACCTACGTAAGATCGTTGTGAGTGGTTATGTCTGGAGGTGCGTTGGCAGTGTATGCGACGACCTGTATCCTCAATTCAGTGTATGTGACCTGTGTCCTCACTTCGGTGTCCTCACTTCAGTGTCCTCACTTCAGTGTATGTAGGGTTGGCCAGAACGGTATATATGTAGGTATATGACCGTATATTTGGTGATTTCTCTGCCAAAATTACCGTATATACACCGTATATATATGGCTCTGGCCAACCCTACATACACTTGACCTGTATCCTCGCTTCAGTCTATGTGTTGACCTGTATCCTCACTTCAGCAACTACTTAAGTATCCACTTAATGCGGTGCTGCTATGTCAGGGTAGCTGCTCTGTTAGCCTATTCGTTCATGTTCAGACCAGACGCTCTGATCTGAAAGCCTAGTTGTCCATGTTTAGATCAGACCCTTTGGGGTGGCAGGTTTGAATCTGCCTGGTAACGTGAAATCATCGTCAATTTGACAGCAATGTCTCCAACCCCTCGAACCATCCTAGTGATGACGTCAACAATTTGCCATGCTTGTCTTTAATCCGTATCAAGGTTTGGCATTTCTGGGCTGGAGCCTTACCTTCTATGGCAGCAGCTGACCTGAAAATCCAAGGCCTTATGTCTAGGGACAGAACCGGAGGCGACAGGTTGCAAGCTGAGCAGACACATCCATAAGTGTCCCACTCTTACACGTAGTTTTTGAACTATACCCACGTGCGCCTCACACGTATCACGCATAACACAGTTTGTGGACAACCAAGATGTGCTGGATCTCATAGAGGGCAAGATGGGCATCCTGGAGCTGCTGGATGAACAGTGCAGGTGAGGCGGGCAACGTTCATTGTGCACGCGTATGATGATTGATGTTTTTATGCTTTTAATGTGTTTATTTTTTTTACTTTCTTAGGAATGGTAAGGTCAGGTGTGCTCTATGTGCATTTTGAAGTTGCTGGTTGAGCAGTGCAGGTGAGAATGGCTACGTGTGCGTGCAAAGTAATGGTAAGTGTGTGTGTGTTTGTGTTTGTGTTTAAATGGGTATCTGATATTTGTGTGCTATATGGGCCTGGCGGGGCTTCTGGCTGTGCAGCAGAGATGGGAGGTCGTGCAAGCGTGTGGGGCTGTGTGAGTGTGTATGCACGGTCATGACACATGTGTAGGTGTGTAGGGTTAGCCGAAACCGTTTATATACACCGTATATGATTATATATTTGGTGATTTCCCTGCCCAAAAAAATGTATAATCACCGTATATATATGGTCCTGGTTGACCCTAAACATGTGTGTACTCGTTAAAGCTCCCAAACGGTTAGCCTCCTTAGTTTGCACTTTTGCTGTTGCATAGTTGAGGGGGGACAGGTGTGAAGTGAGTGGGTAGTCCAAAGGCTGCTCAAAAGCTGCGGCATGTGTTGCACAGCCCGGTGCTGCTGCTACTAAACAGAAGGAGCGCAACTGGTGTTAAAGAGGTTTTAACACAATAGTGGATGGAGTAGGGGGCTAGGGGAAATAATAAAGGCAGTGACTTGATTGGCTATTTCATGGTGATGATGAAGCAAGCATTTGAGGCTGGGCATACCTAGGACATGTTTCTCGGCATGTTGAATGTGTGGGCTGGGCATGATGAGCATTTGAGGCTGGGCATTTGAGGCTGGGCATAACGACGATGATGAAGCAGGCATTTGAGGCTGAGCATACCTAGGACATGTTTGTCGGCATGTTGAATGTGTGGGCGTCGGGAGGCATAGTAAAATGTGCGCGCATGGTCCATTCTAAACATAAGATAGGACGCGGTTGAGGGCATACGCACCGGTGCACACATACTTTCCCTCCAGCATGTTCCCCACCTCTGCAGGATCAGACCGAGCAAGAGGCTACACCCTCACCCACTTAAGTCAGCCAGAACACACAGGCAGGCATTGATACAAGCACGTGCACATGCTTCTCCCCATTTCCACCTCCAGTCAAATCCATCCAAGCGTAACCTTACGCGCGAGTGCATGCCCCTCCCCCTCCCCCCCTCCAGGTTCCCCACCCCCACAGGAGCTGACCAGGCACAAAAGCTGTACTCTCATCCATTTTAACCAGTTGAAGCACGCGGGCAGGTGTATACTTATGCGCGAGTGCATACCCCTCCTCCTCCCCACCTCCAGGTTCCCCACCTCAACAGGAGCTGACCTGGCACAGAAGCTGTACTCCACGCCCACCTGCAAAGACTCCACCCGTTTCAGCAAGCCTAAGCGCTCTAACCAGGCATTCACAGTGGACCACTATGCGGGTGACGTGACGTACGAGACCAGCCATTTCATGGTGCGTGTTGATGCTGCATGTGTGTGGGTGTCCGTGTTCGTGTATGCGTGTGTGCATGTGTGTATGTGTGTGTGTGCTGGTGTGTGTGTATTTGTTTATGCTCGCGCATGTTTGTGCGTGCGTGTGTGTTTGCGCGCGTACGTGTGTTCATGTGTGCGAGTGAGAGTGACGCAAAGAAAGGTGTCCCACACCTAAAGAATGCAGAGTGGCTTTACCCTTGCTACCTAGCCCAGCATGCGTGCTTCCCCCTTCCTCACATCTGCCACTCGTTCAGACTGTGCGTGGGCATGGAACACCAGACCCTTGCAGCCTGATCTCCACTGCCTTATCTTAGCATGAATCACGTTTGATGCAAAACCGCAACTCCACACATTTGCAGGACAAGAACAAAGACTTTGTGGTTACAGAGCACCAGACCCTGCTGGCCTCCTCCTCCCTGCCATTTGTGGCTCAGCTCTTCCAAGAAGCCCAGGACTCAGGTGTGGCTTTGGTAGCAAGCACACGAAATATGTGTGGCTTGCCGGTGCCAAGTGCAGGTCTTAGATATTATCGTGGAACAGCATGCACATGAGGTGGATCTGGCTGCGGTTGTGGAGGGGTAGATTTGTATGCACACAAAGTGATCTGCGCTGGCTTGTTGCCGTTGAATGCAGGACACACACACACACATGCCTCTACGTGACAAGCAGATTGTGTAACAGGCTCGCTTGCTTCTTTGACCGTTTGCTGGTCAATAGCCATTAGTATAAATCCGGTATTGATTGCAGGACTGGTTCTGTTTGACCAGCATATCTAAGAGGACCACGACCTGATTGGGGATTAATATGCTCTTTTTTGGTTGCTTACAGGTCAAAACGTACAAGAGCAACTCTTTAATCATTTTTAAAGCAAGCCTTTTCCTTATTCTTCCATGATCAAGTTAAGCTTGCAAATTTGCACTGCCTGCGTGCATGGCGACATGTGTGCATGGCTGTGTGTGAGTATTTTCATGGCTGCCTTTACACTTGCATTTGCAGCTGCATCCCGCTTTTCAATAAAACTCAATATAATTCCAGACCGAACGCCAAGCCACCTTTTTCCCTCTTTCATCCTTCTCTTGCACTTGTGCAGTTTGTTGTTCTGTACTATCGCACACAGCCCTCCCATCAAATAACGAATCCACGGATTAATTTCCCTGCCAAAAATTCGTACATGGTATACACCGTATATATATTGTTCTGGCCAACCCTAGTTGTCTGTCAAAACGATACGCAGCTCCTATTGCCAAGGACGGCAAGTGGTCCAGTGTTTCCGATTCGCGCAAAAGGTGACAATCCCCGCCATCCTGTTGTGTTCCATCCTGAGGAGTCTCAAGCGCCAAAAATTGAATTTGTGTTACCCCACCTCCATCCTGCTCTTTGTGACTTGCAGCCCCCAGCGCCAAGGACGGCAAGGCGTTCAAGGGCTTCAAGTTTAACTCTGTGGGCTCCCAATTCAAGAAGCAGCTCGCGGAGCTCATGGGCCAGCTGCAGGTGGGTTGGGTGCGCGATTGTACTGAAACGTAACGGCTAATGTACACGGCTTACGGCCATATATATATATATATATATATTTATATGTA
>Ga0307947_1002177_pt1 | contig 15686 bp, 25 predicted proteins | sample OrgLakmetagen232_FD_201840 | JGI IMG/M metagenome (GOLD analysis project Ga0307947, IMG submission 201840) | Saline water microbial communities from Organic Lake, Antarctica - #232 | ecosystem: Environmental > Aquatic > Non-marine Saline and Alkaline > Saline | place: Antarctica: Organic Lake...
TTTTTCTTTTCCTTTCTGAGCTTATGGATTTATTTGTGGCTGGCCGAGACCAGTCAGCAGCCGATCAGCCAAACAACCTGGCTGAAGGTCACCCCCCATTGTAACCATTAATACCTTTGTAGTTTTAACCACACTAAAATTGTCAGCTTGCCGCGGCGCACACAGCCAGCATGCCAATTCTGTGTTGCATCATCTTTGAAGGCTGCTCCAAGAATGAAATACACAGCCATGAGTGTAACAAAGCTAAGAGGTCTCAGCAAGCTCCATTGTTTTGGACTAAAATCCTCAAACGCAGTATCTGCCTGGCAGCAAATAAAACAAAACTGCAGAGACGAGTTAGGCAAGGACTAAAAAACTCCAGTACAACTTATTGCTGCTTTTGCTATTTACCAAAAAAGGCACGGGAAATTCACCAGTGCAAAAATACACACCACACATTCCGACTAAGCAGATAAAGTAGACAGCAACAGGGAACTGAGTCCAAACAGATTACATCTTGCGTGCCTTATTCACCACACCACGTCTTGCGCACCACAGGTGGTCTAATGCCCTCGCATCAAGCTTCCAAGTGGCAGTCTAAACTGACTCGGGGTTAGGGTTACCTAAACCCTAAGGAACGTTGAACATTATTGAAGATCCGGGTCCTTCATTCCTCAAGCACATGCAGAAACAAAACAGATGGGGTGCATTGGTGTGTGAGGCACCGCCCATTGCTGTGTTTTAAGGACCACCCAAGAAACGCACAGCACCTTGGGCCCACTCTGTGCTTGTCTGTACCACATCCTACCTAACAGGTGCACAAGCTCACACTTTGATAGAGGAGCAGCTAGATCCAGCCCACCTGCACGGACTACGTAAACATTTCAAAGGCAGCACAGCTGGGAGGTGGCACGACGCATGCACGTTAAGGGAGGAGGCTGTGTAGGTGCCCACACCAGGTAACATCCCCTCACACAGCTGTCACACACAAAACCTCTGCACCTTCAAAACACCTGCACCCTAAAACAGATTTGCCTGACCAAGCCTCACCGCCATATTCCTTATGGAAGCCTTCTCACACAAGGAACAGCTTGCCTGCCAGCAAAGCTGTTGACGACACCCCAGGAAGGAGTGAGGACACACTAAACAAAGAGATACCTTACCTTACACTAAGCAAAGAGAGTGGCCTACTAGCTAGCGCAAAGAAGCTGACCAACCATTGTCATCTCTTTGGTCGATGCTTCGTAAGGACCACCAATGCGCACAACAAGTAAGCTAGCAAAAAGAAGCTGACCAACCATTGTCATCTCTTTGTTCGATGCTTTGCAAGGCCCACCAATGCGCACAACAAGAAAGACACACACTGAAACAAACAACACACTCCAAAATGGCAGGGCCACCCAAGTAAGCTGCACGCCTGCATGCATAATGGCAGCGCAATCATCCCCGTCCACCCTTGCCGACAATGAGATCTCCACACCCGCTCATGTTTTCTCATTCGAAGTTGAGGACAGTGCTGTTGTCCTCCAGACATGCACAGCCTCTCCCCAACCTTTCCACTTTACTCCTTCAAGCAGGGACGCCTCCTTCATTGCTGCTGTGTGGTTACTGCCCCTCAGCACTCTGTACTTTTTTGACTCAGGTGCCACTCTGTACTATGCCTCTGGGCGCCGGGCAATGCCACTGTTTTCTGTTCTTGTATGAGCATAGTGACCACAATAGCGACCACAATAGTGACCACAACGAACGCCACCACATTCTGCTTCAGTGCCACCACCCATGACGGCACCATCCCCTGCTCCTAGATGATGGTGCTATCCATTGCATTCCTGCAACAGCACCTCAACGACACCATTATCTGCTCCTAGACTATGGTGCCATCTGGAACTGCTGCCTCTTTGGGCACCACGATGATGCCGTCCTTGATGCAAATGCCACAAGGAAGCTGGCCCACAGACTCCTGAATGCGCTCTTTGTTGAGCAACTGCGTGTTGGGTTTGGTGTAGGAGAAGGGTAAGCGTGAGCTTGATCCTTGGCCCACAGACTCCAGAGTGCGCTCTTTAAAAAGCAGCTACATGATGGAGGTGGATCACGATTGTGGATTCAAGTTATGAAGATTTGTGTCACAAAGTAATCACAGTAATTCATGGCTTTTGCTCTTTATTAAGCAGTGACTGCCTATTGAAAAGAGTGATTAATCTGCATGCACTCGCGCAAAACGTCTAATGTGCACATTTTCCATCTGCCTTTTGCTTTTACTGCGTGCACACACACACACACACACACACACAAACACACACACAGGCACACACCTGAATGCGCCCAACGCACGTCCTTGTCAAGAATGTCGATCGACACAACAGACTGCATTGTCAGCTTTTACTGCATGCACACACACCTGGACGTTCTGCCCAATGCGCACGTTCTTGTCAAGGATGGCGCGACGGATGCTGCTGCCAGCACCAACGCCCAAAGCAGGGAACGAAGGGCTGAGAGGCTGCAAAGCGCATCACAGCATGGCAAAGAGCAGCACGATTAATCACAGCATGCCAAAGAACATCACAAGCCAGAGAGCATCACATGCCAACGAACAGCATGCCAAAGAACATCATCACAGCATGCCAAAGAGCAGCACGATTAATTATGGGGAGGCTGCAAAGCGCATCACAGCATGCCAAAGAGCAGCACGATTAATCACAGCATGCCAAAGAGCAGCACGATTAATTATGGGGAGGCTGCAAAGCGCATCACAGCATGGCAAAGAGCAGCACGATTAATCACAGCATGCCAAAAAGCAGCACGATTAATTATGGGGAGGCTTCAAAGCGCATCACAGCATGGCAAAGAGCAGCACGATTAATCACAGCATGCCAAAGAGCAGCACGATTAATTATGGGGAGGCTGCAAAGCGCATCACAGCATGCCAAAGAGCAGCACAATTATGGGGACTGGTACTACCATACAGGTCAGCCATTCCTGCCAAAAGTTGGTAGCAGGAGTAATTCCTGCCCCGTTGCTCTTAGGATGGAACTTATCACCCTTTGCGTTTTGGCTTCCGTTTGACTGCTGTCGTGCAGCTGTTGTTTGCCTCTCGGTGCAGGTGAGTGTTTGTTTGATCTATGCTCAAAGTCAACTTACTAAATGTACAGTTACCGTTAACCGGGATTGAGTGCACCCAAATTTATGACGAATGTTAGCGTTCAACCGAGCACAAGGTACCGTTCCCCAGGAGGAAATGCTCACAAATGTATGCTCAGTTCCCCAGGAGGAAATGCTCACAAATGTATGCTCAGTTCCCCAGGAGGAATTGCTCACAAATGTATGCTCAAAGTCGGCACTTGGTATACAATTATTCCTGAACCAGGTTTTAAATACACCTAAATCTATGCTCAAAGTCGGCAACTGGTAAATGATAATTCTTTAACCAGGTTATAAGGGCACCCAAATCTATGCTCAGAATCGGCACTTATTATACGATTATTCTTTAACCAGGTTATAAGGGCATCCAAGTCTATGCTCAAAGTTGGCACTTAATATACGATTATTTTTTAACCAGGTTTTTAGTGCACCCAAATCTATGCTCAAAGTTGGTGCTCAACGTACGGTCCTGTCAAGTGCCCAACCTGAGCTCAATTTCCACCACGTCGTGTGTGAGAGGACATCGACATTTTCGAAAGCGGCATGCACGTAGACCGTGCATGACCGTGTCTTGCAACACACGCTTCCCTACTAAGCATGGCTTGTTGGTGTTAGCGTACGCTTACGAGCGGTGATCAAAGCTGTGACCAAGCATACCTTTATTGAAAACGTGCACAGTGACCCAGCGTATCTTTAATAGTGACCCTACACAGTGAGGCCCAGCATACCTTTACGCAGTGACGCTACACAGAGACCCAGCATATCTTTAAACAGCATACCTTTACGCAGTGACACTACACAGAGACCCAGCATACCTTTACGCAGTGACACTACACAGAGACCCAGCGTACCTTTAAACAGCGACCCTACACAGTGAGGCCCAGCACACCTTAACGTAGTGACGCTACACAGTGACCCAGCATATCTTTACACAGTGACCCCACACAGTGAAACTACAAGCACTACACAGTGACCAAGCACACCTATGAACAGTGACCGCAAACAATTAGCCTGCAAGCAGTGACCCAACACACATACGCATGCACACACATACATACGCATGCACGTACGCACACACATACATACGCACCCGCGTATGCACGCACGCCTACGCACGCATACACACACACACCCACCTGTGGCCTAGTGCGCTCTCGTTCGTGCTCGTAGAAGCTGCAGCCCATTATGAGCGCCCCCTCCACATCACAGCCATCACCTGCAAAAACTTGCATTGTCAATAATCACCACATTTATATGGATTTTACACTAAACAAAGTGGACTGACGAGGTAAAAAAGGGTGCGGATCACAATGGCAGAGAGTGCGCAACCTAGGGTATGTGTTCCGTCAGTACTCGCTTTCAAGCTTAATGCTGGTATGTAGCCCTTGAAGCAAGTCGGGGCTCCTAAGCAGCTGCAGTTCAAAATCAGGTATCACAAGACTCGTGTCTAATTGGCTGCAGCGTGAACCCTGCATTGCGTAGTGAACCCTACATTGCGTAATGAACCCTACATTGCGTAGTGAACCCTACATTGCGTAATGAACCCTACATTGCGTAATGAACCCTACATTGCGTGTTGAACCCTACATTGCGTATTGAACCCTACATTGCGTATTGAACCCTACATTGTGTAGTGAACCCTGGTGAACAACACATTGGGTAGTGAACCCTACATTTTAAGCACCTGTACGCTGTATCTGACCAGCCACAGCACGAAATTCAGTGGTTCATTTTATTGTTTCAGAGCCCTTATAAAAACAAAGATCACTGCAAAATAAATGGAGCAAAAAACCAGTGTATATACTGGTATGCATTCGGGGCTACAGTAAGCTCTGGTTGGAACGTGATGGCTCAGCGTGTATGTGTGTGTATGTGTGTGTGTATGTGTGTGTGTGTGTGTGTGTGTGTGTGTGTGAATGTGTGTGTGTGTGTGTGTGTGTGTGTGTGAATGTGTGTGTGTGTGTGTGTGTGTGTGTGTGTGTGCATATGGGGCGCTCGCCCAGGCCAACAGGGTCGTCAATCAAAGTTGTACAATATAAAACCGATTTGCATCAAAGAAGGATGATTTTAAACTTTTGCTCATTAAAGCAACGGTTTGGAGGCGCAAGGTACTCATTCCTTCGCGAGTGCTGCAAATTGATTGCAACACTGCAGCCTCTTGCTTGATCGACAACACTCAAGTTACCAACAGGCACACACAATCACAGCAATTCATACACGTGTACGTGCAAGGGCTGAGGCAGACACGCATATGCTGGAGCGCATTCACACACACACACACATACGCACACACACGCACTTGACCATGCATGCACGCACACACAAACCCAAACCCAAACCCACACATACACAGACCCCCCCCCCCCCTCCCCACACACACAAGCAAGCAAGCACGCATGCACGCACACACGCTCACACAACACAGATACGCACAACACACAGCACACATGCAAAACACACAACACACCCACAACAGCAGTGTCTCACCGATGATAGTGCGAGGCCCCAGCGAGGAGTCTGTGATGCTGCAGGCTCCAATTTCACATCCTGACCCCACCACCACGTTCTTTAAGCGTGCACCGGCACTTGAGGTCGGGGGAAGGCATGTAGGGCTGCAGAAAGAAGTCGTGTTGTTGTAGTAGTAGTTGTTGTTGTTGTGTGTGCGTGTGTTTATGTGTGTCGAGGTATTGCATTTCTCACTAGACATTTATAGTATGTTTCGAATGTGTTCAAACCCCCCACCCCCACCCCTCACCCTCATCTACCGTCCCTGTTTCCATCCCCATCCCCCCCTCCCCACCCTCACGTACAAACACACACACATCCACATACAAACCTGTGGTAGAAAGGGGTGTCCGTGGGTTGCTGCAGACGGAACGGGATCTCATCGCGTGCCATGCCTATGGCAAAGTTGTAGAAGCTGGAGATGGAGCCGCCAATGTCTGCCCAATAGTCTGCTTGGTTGTACGCCATGACCTGTGTTGTTTGATGGAAGAAGGGGTTGTAATAAGAGGTTGTAATAAGAGGTTGTAATAAGAAGAGGTTGTACGCCATGACCTGTGTTGTTTGATGGAAGAAGGGGGTCGCGTGAGGGCAAGCAATGGACGCTCAATTGCATTTCTTAACGTAAGTTTTGGAGGTTGTTTGAAGTAAGAACGTGAGCTCTCTGCAAAGAGTCCGCAGAGAGAGGAAAAAATGTGTACGCAAACGGTGATTACAACACCACAAGCACGGATTAAGGAAACGGAGGTGTTGCTATCAGACAGCGAAGAACTCGCGCTACCAGGTGGATTTGAACCCACGACCCCAAAACGTTTGGCCTGGCCGTGCAGCATTGTAAATTCACTAGGCTTTTAGAGCAGCTACCCAGAAAGACTCTATTAGTCCAGCTTTCAGTTGCTGCACTTTCCTGTTGCGTTATTTTTGTGGGAGGCAAAACTTATTCGCCTAGGAAGAGGCCCTGGCAAAATGTATCACGCACACCCACACCCACACCCACACCCACACCCACATCCACACCCACACATGCTAATGCACACTAACAGGGACACACACAAACACACATTCACAACATCATTTACAACCACCACACCTACACACACGTACATCTGTGCACTAGATGCACCCTCAGTCCGGCCTTCACTGCAGCAGGGATGAGGCCCTTGCCAATGTCTTGGAGAACACAGACAACAGGAGGTTACGCTCATTCCATTCGAAATTCACAGCACGACGCATGCACGCACCCTCAGTCCGGCCTTCACTGCAGCAGGGATGAGGTCCTTGCCGATGTCTTGGGAGGTGACAACCGACAAGAGACGCTTTAGCACGTCCGTCCTGAACACGTACATGCCGCAGGAACCCAGCAGGACACGCTCTTTGGGGTCCATATCAACTGTGCACAAGATGAACACACACGACATCAAATCCATAAGAAAGAGCGTGGATACATATAATGTGCACAAGATCAACACAGACGACAACATATCCTTTGTGTGTAAGTGCATATATTGTAAGAGGAGGTGGTGTGTGCGTCTCCCCTGTCCTGCACATACACTATCTCACGTTGCTTTAGAATCCACAACGGCTGCAGAGGAAAAACAAGGGTGGATGCAGCTCAGGTTTTGAACCACATATATTTTACTTTCTCTTTAAGAAATTTCATTGAATTGTGTTCCAGTGCCCTAACGCACATGAATTGAAACAAGCAACTCTTGCGCGGAAGCATGCGGGGCTGAAAGTTGAGCATACATGATGCTGCGAGGAGTGTACAGTGCCCAAATGCCCAGCATTCAACACCTCGAGTACCGTTTGCAGTGTACAGCATTCAGCACAGTGTGCGGTGTACAGTGTGCGGTGTACAGTGCCCAGCAAGTTTACAGTGCCCAGCATCAACACCTGTCCTGAGTACCGTTTGCAGTGTACAGCATTCGTCACAGTGTGCGGTGTACAGTGCCCAGCAAGTTTGCAGTGCCCAGCATAAACACCTGTCCTGAGTACCGTTTGCAGTGTACAGCATTCAGCACAGGTGTGCGGTGTACAGTGCCCAGCAAGTTTACAGTGCCCAGCATCAACACCTGTCCTGAGTACCGTTTGCAGTGTACAGCATTCGTCACAGTGTGCGGTGTACAGTGCCCAGCAGGTTTGCAGTGCCCAGCATACAACACCTGTCCTGAGTACCGTTTGCAGTGTACAGCATTCGTCACAGTGTGCGGTGTACAGTGCCCAGCAAGTTTACAGTGCCCAGCATCAACACCTGTCCTGAGTACCGTTTGCAGTGTACAGCATTCGTCACAGTGTGCGGTGTACAGTGCCCAGCAGGTTTGCAGTGCCCAGCATTCAACACCTGTCCTGAGTACCGTTTGCAGTGTACAGCATTCAGCACAGGTGTGCGGTGTACAGGTGTGCGGTGTACAGTGCCCAGCAGGTTTGCAGTGCCCAGCATACAACACCTGTCCTGAGTACCGTTTGCAGTGTACAGCATTCAGCACAGTGTGCGGTGTACAGTGCCCAGCAGGTTTGCAGTGCCCAGCATCAACACCTGTCCTGAGTACCGTTTGCAGTGTACAGCATTCGTCACAGTGTGCGGTGTACAGTGCCCAGCAAGTTTGCAGTGCCCAGCATTCAACACCTGTCCCGAATATGTGGAGTGCTTTCACTGCATGCACAACCAAAGTGCACCCCCTTCATCCCTCCCCCTTACAATATCACAGTCAGCTGGACTGAGAAGCAACACATTACATGAGTAGGGTTGGCAAGAACCATAAATAAACGGTGTATACACAGTATTTTTGGCAGGGATATCTCCAAATATACGGTCATGTACGGTGTTCATATACGTAGGGTTGGCCAGAACCATATATATACGGTGTATATACGGTATTTTTGGCAGGGAAATCACCAAATATACGGTCATATACGGTGCATATATACGGTTCTGGCCAACCCTACATATACGGTTCTGGCCAACACATCACTTGTGCCTCTGAGGTAAATCTGCAGGGTTGGCCAGAACCGTATACATACACCGTATATGACCGTATATTTGGTGATTCCCCTGCCGAAATTACAGTATATACGCCGTATATATATGGTTCTGGCCAACCCTATAAATCTGCTAAACCCGGAAGCAACAAACACCCTTACCCACACCCACCCACACCTATACCCTTACACTCACACTCGCATCCACACCCACATCCAGCCCCAGCCCCAGCCCCAGCCCCACCCCCACACCTTCAAAAGGGGCTTCATCCATGCTACACTCCTTGTAAAAGTCAGTGATATCCTCCACGCTCATGCTCATGCTCTCCTGCTGCTTGGCGTCAGGCTTCTCCATGAACGTCTCAATGAGCGCGCCCCCGCCGAGCTGCGTGCATGTACACATAAGCATGGAACGTGAAGCAGATCAGATGTGTGTGTGTATGTGTGTGTGCGTGAGAGTGTGTGTGTATGTGTGTGCGTGAGAGAGTGTGTGTGTGCATATGTAATAGATTTTTTCTTTTTCTTTCTGAGCTTATGGATTCATTTGTGGCTGGCCGAGACCAGTCAGCAACCGATCAGCCAAACAACCTGGCTGAAGGTCACCCCCCATTGTAACCATTGTAACCCTTGTGTGCGTGTGCGTGCGTGTGCAAGTGTGTGTGCATGTGTGTGCGCATGCGTGGAGACGCTACGCAAGGTGTGTATCCATCCCCTGTATCACGTCATTTGCAAGGCAGAGTGGAACATCTGCACCGTGTGAATCTAGATCTTCTCACACTACCATTCGTAATGCAGAGTAACGGGTGTCGTGCACTTCTTGCTGCGCTATCACATCTTCCTGTACCAGACCAAGGTATGAATCATGATGAAAAGACAAGGCCATGCCCCATACTCAGCCACCTCCACAGCAAAGTGATAGGGCAAGATGAGGCTCATACTCAGCCACCTCCACAGCATAATGCTAGGGCACGATGAGGCTCATACTCAGCCATTTCCACAGCATAGTGATAGGGCAGGATAAGGCTCATACCCAGCCACCTCCACAGCATTGTGCTAGGGCAAGATGAGGCTCATACTCAGCCACCTCCACAGCATAGTGATAGGGCAAGATGAGGCTCATACTCAGCCACCTCCACAGCACAATGCTAGGGCAAGATGAGGCTCATATTCAGCCACCTCCACGGCATAGCGCTAGGGCACGATGAGGCTCATACCCAGCCACCTCCACAGCATAATGCTGTAGCAAGACCAAACCCATACTCAGCCACCCCCGAAATGCCCAACCACAACCAACCTTCTTTAACTGTGCCAACCTTGATCCTTTTGTTGTTTCTGCGCAGAGGGCCCTGTCTGCCTGCTGTCTCTTGATCATGCACCACGGATCTCTCTACCTAATCCAATCCTCTATTCACTTCCGCAGGCACACAGCGACCCTATTTAAAATACCTTGACAACGCCCTGGTGCTCTGCCTGCTGCTTCTCCACCGCCTTGCAAACTATGGTGATGTCCTGCGATGAAGCACATGCACAGGAACTTGCAAACTATGGTGATGTCCTGCGATGATACACATGCACAGGAACTTGCAAACTATGGTGATGTCCTGCGATGAAGCACATGCACAGGAACTTGCAATTTATGGTGATGTCCTGCGATGAAGCATATGCACAGGAACTTGCAAACTATGGTGATGTCCTGCGATGAAACACATGCACAGGAACTTGCAAACTATGGTGATGTCCTGCGATGAAACACATGCACAGGAACTTGCAAACTATGGTGATGTCCTGCGATGAAGCACATGCACAGGAGGGATGCTTGCGGTAAGCACACACACACAGGCATTTGAGAGTCCTATGGTGATGTCCTGTGATGAACCACATGCACAGGAGGGATGCTTGCGGTAAGCACACACACACAGGCATTTGAGAGTCCTGCAGTCAAGCACACACTCGTAGGATGCATGCAGGAAGCACACACACACACACACACACAAGCACACACATTTGAGTGCCCTGCAGTCAAACACACACTGGTAGGATGCTTGCAGTCAGCCAACACACACATGAGCAAACGCAATTGAGTGTCCTGCATTAAAACACGCACAGGTAGGATACTTGCAGTAAGCAAACACACACTCACATACACACACGCACACACATGCAGACACATTTGAGTGCGCTGCAGTCAAAGCAGCAACAGTAGAGACACACACCGCAGTGACACATTTATAGGGTTGGCCAGAACCCTATATGTGCACCGTATATGACCGTATATTTGGTGATCTCCCTGCCAAAAATACCGTATATACACCGTGTACATAGGGTTCTGGCCGACCCTACACATTTAGTGACTGGCAACATCCTTCACGTGAACAATCAAGTAATCAAGCAATCGGTCGAACAACCGAGTAAGCAATCAAGTAATCATTAGAGCAATCGAGCAAGAAATCAAGCAATTGAACAAACAATAAGCAATTGACCGAGAGCAGCATAACCTGCACAATCGCAATGGCAAGGTTATACATAAGCCTTTGGGCACAACGCATCACTGGACTCATGGAAGCCTTCGTGTTGCACCCACCCTACCACCCACACACCCACACACCCCCACACACACCCACACCCACCCCCACTCACACCCACACCCACACACCCACACCCACACCCACACCCACACCCACACCCACACCCACACCCACACTCACACCCACACCCACACCCACACACCCACAAGAGCAACAGAGTCATGCTGACACGTGCTAATTACCGCTACACACCCACACACACCCACACACACCCACAAGAGCAACAGAGTCATGCTGACACATGCTACTTACCGCCTCACTAGATTTGTGGAACTCCACTAATCGTGTGAAGTCCATCTTGTAGACTTGATCACTGGGCAACACCTGCAGTGCAGCGCAAGAAGTGTTCGTTGCTGATGGGAGGCCTCGGCTTATGCAGTGCCGTGCAAGAAGTGTTTGTTGCTGATGGGAGGCCTCGGCCGATGCCGAATATGTTGCTCACGCTGTGCCCCATGGATCCGCGTGACAGCATGCACAACGCCATTCTCACATGCACACCACCATTTTCGCATGCGCACCATCATTTGGACACGTACGCCAGCATTTTATCTCGTACGTCATCATTTTTACGCGCACATTATTTTCACAATTGTCATGCGTGCTCGTTGTGTGAGCGCAGCAATGCAATACTTGGTTGCACTTTGTGTGAGCGCGGCACCTTCAAATTTCATCCCAACGCTTACCGCTTTTTGCTACACAGCATGCCTTACATGTAGGGTTGGCCAGAACCATACATATATATATACGGTGTGGATACGGTAGGTATGTTGGGCAGGGAAATCGCCAAATATACGGTGTATACATACATAGGGTTGGCCAGAACCATATATATACGTTGAATATACGGTGTTTTTGGCAGGGGAATTACCAAATGTACGGTCATATACGGTGTATATATACGGTTCTGGCCAACCCTATACATACGGTTCTGGCCAACCCTATACATACAGCTATGGCCAACCCTACTTACATAGCATGTCCTATATACAGCACTACACTCATACCTTCAGGGTTGGCCAGAACCGTATGTCTGCACCGTATATGACCATATGTATGGTGATTTCCCTGCTAAAAATACCGTATGTACACCTATAAATGTATGGTTCTGGCCAACCTTACATATTTTAGAGGTGTGGAGTCCAAGCCATTACAAGGCAGGCGCCTCAAGCTTACAGTACCGCACCTTTTGTGCCTTGAGATTGTGCGCACCTTGTGCATGTAAGTTTATGAAAATTGTGAACACTTACCTATCTGGCGTCAGGATCTTCATGCAGGCCCTAGCTGGAAGCTATTCCACCTACTCTGTACTCCCACACGTCAACGAGGAAGTTACGATTCTGAGTTGATTACACATACCAACAGATGGCGCTGCATTGACCGCTTAAATGCCCACCCCCCCCCTGCACACGCATTTTCTGACAACAGCCACCCACCAGAACGTCCTCCACCCATTTGTTCTTGGAGTTTGACTCAAACAGCTGCATCCACTGCCGCACCACGTCCGCACTGCCCTCTGTGTAAAGTAAAGGGGGAAAGCTGGAGTCAAGGGGACAAGCTGAGCAAAGTCAAGGGGGAAATCTGGAGTGAAGGGGAAAAGCTAGTGTTGGACTCAATCAGTTGCATCCACGTCCACACTACCCACTGTGCTTTGCTGGTGGGGGGAAGGATGGCGTGAAGAAATCGCACAAAGGTCAAAGCACGCTCAAATTTTGTGAACGGTACGTGCACTTACTGCCTTGCCCTATGTACAAGGGGTAACGTGTGTAAGGCTGGCCGCATTTTCAGCATTGTGTAAGTCTAAATTTTTCAAATTCCCATGCACCCTAGCTAAAACTACGATGCTAGGTCGGCCTTGCGATCAGCATTGTGTATGTCATGTTTTTTATATTTCCATGCAACTTAACTAAACACTACGATGCCAAAAAAAAAACGTGCTCACCACTTCTGAAAGTTAGCAGCTAAGTCCTGGCAATCATATACAGTACATAGTGTATACAGATCTAGCCAACCCTTCATTTGCCAAATCACACACACACACACACACACACATCTTTCTGACACACTAGACATGAATGAACCTAATCGTAAACAAAGCACCACTCATACAAACTGCACCCGAATAAGATACAGACATACAAATGTGCATACACACAACCATGCACGCCTCAGCCAGGCATACACACACACGCCTGAGATGCATACATACACACAACCATGCACGACTGAGATGCATACATACACACAACCATGCACGCCTGAGATGCATACATACACACGACCATGCACGCCTGAGATGCATACATACACAACCATGCACACCTCAGATGGGGTATACATACACACGCACGCACCTGCAAAACGCTGCTCTTGTTTGCCCTGCGTGGATGTTGCAGAAAGGCATGATTTGGGTATGTTGGAATGCACATGCGTGCTAACAAGCATGGGGTTTGCACGAGATCTGAAGGTCAAGTGCACGCAGACAGGCGCCCACACGGGACAAGAGGCTTGCCATGAGGAACCAACACACGAGCACTACCGCTACCCAAAGACACACACCTATTCATTAGCATATACACACACACAACATCATCCATACCCACCAAGACCATTTACACCCCTCACATCTCAACATCTGCACGTACATTCTCCCACGCCCATCCCCATCGGAACCAATTTCTGTGCTCATCCACCCAACCCACCTACACTTACACCACGCACCTACAACCAAACTTATAACCACACCTGCACCAACAAACCCACCCTCACCCCACCTACACCACGCAACTAAACCTGTTTCCACACCCATTCTTACGACCGCACCTGCACCCACACCCCCACCCCACCTACACCACGCACCCACACCTACAACCACACGTACAACCACACCTGCACCAACACACCCACACCCACCCCACCTACACCTGCACCCACACCTTCACCCACACCCGCACCAACAAGCACTCCCTCACCCACAACAGAAGCCACCCACACGTACACACCCACCGCTGTGGCTGACACAACTTCCACGTAGCCCTCCCCTCTGGCCGGCACCCCACTACTGAGATCATATGACTGTTGGAGGTAGGAGTTGAGGGATTTGCTGTTGTACTGGGTGAGCACGAAGATCTGCATTAGGCATACAGGGATCAGGTGTTCAGTACAAGTGAAAATACATAGGCAGGAAGGAGTTGCTGCTGAACTGGGTGAGCACAGTGATCTGCATTGCGCGCAATAGGAACTAGATGTTTAAGTGAAAAACCAAAGGCAGGGGTTGCTGCTGAACTGGGTGAGCACAGAGATTTGCGTTGCGCGCAACAGGAATTAGATGTTTAAGTGAAAAACCAAAGGCAGGAGTTGCTGCTGAACTGGGTGAGCACAGAGATCTGCGTTGCGCACAATAGGAATTAGATGTTTAAGTGGAAATACATAGGCAGGAGTTGCTGTTGCACTGGGTGAGCACAGAGATCTGCGTTGCACATTCACAAACCAGGAGTTCAACACAATACGTGGTAGTATATAAGCAGGATTGGAGGGAGTTGCTTTTGTAATATGTGAGCACAAAGATCTGCGTCGCACACACAAGGCACACACTGACAATCAACCCAACAAGGTCGTGCAGTCCCTGGAAGGAAGGGTTCCACACCCTTGTATGTAGAGGGTCTCTTTTGTGGCTCTTTTGTGGCTGAGTGCCCTTTTCCCTTGATTTTGTCTAGTGCCTTTTTTGTTTGGTTTCAGGCTTTTTCCAAGCTTCCGCTCAGATGCCCCCCAGAAGCATATAATTGACCTTACCTTATAGGTAAAGAGTTTGATTGTTGATCGAATCCTCTCACATCTTTCGTACGCCAGAGTTTGAAGGTCCCTCTCCAACCCACACCGTCTGTACGTCAGAGTTTGAAGGTCGCTCTCTGCACCACACCTTTCTTATGTCAGAGTTCACAAGGTTGCTCTCTGCACCACACCTTTCTTATGTCAGAGTTCACAAGGTCGCTCTCCAACCCACACCTTTCTTATGTCAGAATTCACAAGGTCGCTCTCCAACCCACACCCATCTTATGTCAGAGTTCACAAGGTCGCTCTCCAACCCACACCTATCTTATGTCAGAGTTCACAAGGTCGCTCTCTACACCACACTTTTCTTATGTCAGAGTTCACAAGGTTGCTCTCCAACCCACACCTTTCTTATGTCAGAGTTCACAAGGTTGCTCAGCACGATGTCAATGAGCCGGTAGTTGGAAGCAAAGGGGACGGCCGGCAGCGTGCGTGCAAGAGTCAGTGGGTACAACCGCCTGCCAAAGAGAGAGAGTGTGTGTGTTTGTGTGTGTGTGTGTGCGTGTGTGTGTGTGTGTGTGTGTGTGTGCGCGCGCACATGTGTGTGTGTTTGTGTGAGTCACGTGCTAATTAGGAAGGGTTCTTTATAAGTGTTCCCTTGTTGGTAGTGCATACCCACCCCCACCCCCCCACACGCACACATCTATGGTCTGTGGCAGCCCCACAGCACGACAG
>Ga0307947_1002182_pt1 | contig 15677 bp, 17 predicted proteins | sample OrgLakmetagen232_FD_201840 | JGI IMG/M metagenome (GOLD analysis project Ga0307947, IMG submission 201840) | Saline water microbial communities from Organic Lake, Antarctica - #232 | ecosystem: Environmental > Aquatic > Non-marine Saline and Alkaline > Saline | place: Antarctica: Organic Lake...
CACGTGCGCCCTAAGTTGCTATGTTTAAGCTTAGCACCCAGAGGCAGGCGTGCTCTGAATTTTTATTTGCACCTAAGCTTGAACATAGCAACTTTGGGCGCACGTGTCTGATTTTCCGCGGCGTGGACCCCACTTTTCACCACAAAATCTTCACAGCAGATCACCCAATCCACCAAATGGCATACTTTCGTGTGGTATGGAGTTGATGTAATAAACGAATATGATTGCAAAAAAAATTAAGTGAAAAGATGAAGTGTGTGGTGATGTGGCTCAACATGTGCTGTTTTCCCATAGAAAGGCACCAAATTAGGGTTTGGGCAGTCAAGGTGAGCTTTGACCCCCGTCAATTTGCTCACACTGTGACTTACATGGATATAAGCACATCCTCGTGCAGCTTACAATATCAGCTTTCATATAAAGCCAGGATGGTTTCAGTTGGCTGAGTGGGCAGTGATTGGCTGGATTCAGAGTGCAATAATGCACATTTTCAGGCATATCCTCAGTCATACCCCCTCTGAAATTTTCCTCCCAAAAAGCACTGCGCCTCGTGCAAAACTTGCCTGGTAGTTGGTGCTCTAAGAAACACAGGCACAAGGCGTCTTCAACCGCTTGCCCTTCTGGCTCTTTCAACCGTTGCTTTTTTATCAAACGCTCCACCTGGGATAGCAAAGGCGTTGCATTAAGTCTATTGTCGCAAATTAGTGGGATACTATCCCAGATTGCTTCTTTATTTCGCCTCTCACTACATGCAAGTGTGGGATCATCATTGCCAACGGACAGCTGAGCACTAGCAGGCGCTGAAAACAAAATGCAGAAGATGCAATGCAGCATGTCGGGCCTCCCAGAGTACACTTGTAGCGTGCACATGCAAAAATTGCGGCACACCTTGTCTATCAATTCCTCATCATATCCAGCCTCACGCATAATGTCCCCTGTTGCCTGGGCATGCATGTGCTTGAGATCCTCGCGCCATTGCAAGTAGGCTGCCTTCCCCTGCTTAAGGGTAAGGGGTTACACAGCTATATCCGCCAGCGAGGGCAGTTGAGCTATAGCATAAAAAGCCAGCTTCAAGAAGAGAAAGAAGCTAGAGGGAACATGAAACTGATGTATGTAGAAGAGAAAAATGAATAGAGAAAGAGAACGTTTGTTTTGAAGAAGCGCGAAGAGAAAGCATCATGGAGAACGAGAAAAAAAGCTGTTGGTACTTCCCCTGCTTAAAAGCGGAACTGCACACTTCAAAGGGGGCCAATTCATGTATAGATCTTCCAGACTGATGTATGTCGGCCTCAAAAGTACATTGCAGAACGAGTGATGGTGGCTCACAATGTTTGCAATATCTGTGACTCATGTAATTTTAAAAGATATACATTGAGCACATAGAGCCGTCAGTCTAGGTCAATCCACCATTTAAAACCACTCGTCCACATGCTGGTTCAGAACCCCTATTAGGCAAGTCAAAACCGCACACGTTCTATTGAAGCCCTGATTTGGGCTGTTTCAACCCTCAAATCTCAAATCCATAAGCAGGACGGTCCCTTATCCTTGCACCCTCAAGACACACATGTTCCCCAACTTTGAGTCTACAGGTATACTTTGGGACACTTGCAATGCTCAAGGCTGCAGTCAACAACTGAAAACGATAAAACGATATGGTCAGAAAGCCTGGCAACTTTTGCCCAAAAGAAAACTCTGTAGCAGAGCCAGTATGCCTGTGTGAAGGCGTTCTTGCCCAATGACTTAAGCTCTCCTTGGTACTGAACCAGACCTTCTAGTGAGCACTCCTCCCTTTCTCATCCCACTTATATGCTTGTACACATTTTCATTCCTCCCACCAGTAGTGCTCTCTATTTACCTCTGGCCTGCTTGTGCGTGGCAGCGTCCACCTTTTAATATGCTGACCATGTGCGGCAATCAGCACCTCTTCTGGAGGGCTGCAGGCAGGGTGTAGCGAGGCAGCAGAGCAGGTGGATCTGCCTATCATTCAGGATTGGCTACAACCACTTGTTCACGGTGTATATGCGTAGCTCTTGGCAGGGAAACCGCCTAACCTACAGTAACATCCTATCTATGTCCAGAACGTGAATCTGACTCTTCTGGCTAGCCACTCTTTTACCAAACAGGCTTATCAAAGGACGGTACATACTTGCCGCCCTCAGTGAGCATCTGGACGTATCCGGTCATCCATTGGCTGTATGCGTACTCATACGGCAAGCTCTCCCCGTCTACCTGCATTTTGAGCCAATGATCTCAATTGGGCTGTAAACTACTAATAGCACTCAGCAGGCTGTGAGGAATGATGCCTCATCTGCTCTCCGCAGCTCGGTGGTAACGAGCCACTCACAAGTGAGTACGCATTGTGTAATTCATGTGTGTCTGTCTGCATGTGCTGTATACTTTTGTGCATGTGTTTCCTACTGGATCTTACCTCGCACGTCCTTGGGTCTTGTAGATTAATTTTGTCAATTTGCTGAATAGTTCGGGAAAAACTAGTCTCACAGTGGGAGGAGGGACGCCCAATGCATGCAGAATACCTTTTTATCGGCCTCCTGGACAACAGGAATTTGTAGAGTGTATCCTCAGTCTCACATAGTCTAACGGAAGAAAAGATGTCTAACAGAAGAAAAAAAAGCCTTACCTGGTTGAGGGTATGGAAAGCCCAAACTCTGTTTTCCTCCTCAATAGACTACACTGGGTACGTTGGTTAGGACAAGCGTGCATAATCATGGGTAATGCGTCTCAACTGCGATTGCAGCAAGCCCTGGAGATAAAGGTGTGTGTATGTATAATTGTTTGCTTTTGTGTTTGCTTGTGTGTTAGTGTGTGTGTGTGTTGTGTGTGTGCTGTTGTGTGTGTATGTGTGTGTGTGTATGTGTGTGTGTGTGTGTGCGCGTGTGTGTGCACGCGTGTGTGTATGTGTGTGTGTGTGTGTGTGTGTGTGTGTGTGTGTGTGTGTGTGTGTGTGTGTGTGTGTGTGTGTGTGTTTGTGTGTGTGTGTGTGTGTGTGTGTGTGTGTGTGTGTGTGTGTGTGTGTGTGTGTGTGTGTGTGTGTGTTTGTGTGTGTGTGTGTGTGTGTGCGTGTGTGTGTGTGTGTGTGTGTTGTGTGTGTGTGCGCGTGCGCGTCGCGTGCGTGTGCGTGCGTGTGCGTGCGCGTGTGTGTGCGTGTGTGCGTGTGCGTGTGTGTGCGTGTGCGTGTGCGTGTGCGTGTGCGTGTGCGTGTGCGTGTGCGTGTGCGTGTGCGTGTGCGTGTGCGTGTGCGTGTGCGTGTGCGTGTGCATGTGTGCGTGTGCGTGTGCATGTGCGTGTACCTGTTGTTTAAACCCAAAACGTACTCGATTTTATAAAAAGCAATTACGCAATATTTTCCGAATGTGGGGTGCAAATGGCGAAGCCTAAGCATATCGACGTCCACAAGCAGCTGTGCATTCTGAGCATCGATGATGATGCTGTCAATCTTCTGGTGATCGAACAGCTGCTCTCTCCGGAGGGCTGGAGGGTAGGTTTTGGATTGTGCCGGTCTGACTTAACTTTCGGACCCAGCCCAAATCGGATACTCATTCGAAGCGTGTTTTGAACGATGGGAATCTAATCACCTTGTTCAGGTGGTGTCGGCCCAGGACGGCGAGGAAGCCCATGAGTTCTTGGAGGGCGAGGCCACTTGGCCGGACTTCATATTCCTGGACTATCAGATGAATGTAGGAGACTCGGGGGATGAGGTGAGGAGGCTGGGGCAAACACGCGCCCCCCAAATGCGTATTTTGAGGCTTTTCAAGGGTTACTATGAGAGGGCACTGTGAAGTTTCTCATGTGGCTGACTGCGTGTTCTTTCCCTCCCTCCTATCCAAACAGATATGCAGAAAGCTGCGGGCCATGTTTGGGGATACCCCCATGCCCATCGTCATGTGCACGGCCATGGGTGCTGGCTCTGAGGCTTTCGAACGGTGCAAAGAAGCGGGGGCCTCCGACTTCTTGCTCAAGCCCTTCGAGCGTGACAAGATGCTGCAGAAGGTCCATTTGCATTGTGACAAGGTGTGCAAAGCTTCTCCTATCTGCATTTAGGGCTGCGCCTGCATGCGCAACACACGCATGAACATGCATGCACGCGTGGGTGCTGCGATTCTAGCACGTGCAAATCTTAGCTGTTTGGTGCTGTGCAGCAATGTTTGTTGGATATAAATATATATATACACCTCCTCGTCTCTTACGCATACGTTATCTTCCAGGCGCTGACCCAAAAGAACTATGAGGCACACCAAGAAAAGCTTCAAAAGCAGCAGCAACAGCAACAGCAGCAGCAGGCAGATGAACAGCAGTTTCAGCGAACATCAAATCAAGGAAGGAATGGGTTTGACCCGACTGCTCAGGCACAAAGCGACGTCCTGAAATTTTGTGCGAGCTTGGGACTTGAGTATTGCGGAAAGGTACGTACAAATGGAAGCAGCACGTGCTATACTGCGTCTGGTTTTACGTCAGCGGTGGATAGAATAGTAGATAGTAGATAAAGGTATGCGTAGTAGTAGATAAAGGTATGCAGGATAAAAGTGAGAGCATGAAGAGTCTATTTTGCAAGCGTGGCTTGCACGAGTACTTATCAGATTGCTGGCTCGTGCTGAGCGGGAACCCCTCTTTCTTCAAACATCCCTCTCTCCCCTGTGTTTCTGCAAAAAACAAAATAAAACAGGAGGTGCCAGAAAAAAATCCTTGGATAGGCACGTATGATTTTTGGGCTGGAACCCCCTGCCCCCCCCCCCCTCCTAAACTCCCCTTCCGGTGCCCCCACCAGGACAAAAAGGGTACCAATCTGCTCCTTTTTCAAATAGGCATCCATCTGCATATTCATCAAGACCTGAGATTGAAGTGTTGCAGAGTTATGGGGCAACAACTGAGATACGGATGCCCATGCACATGTGACCTACCAGGCACCCATAACTGGCTTGCACAGTCCCACATTGCTTCCATTTCTTCAGAATTCCACCAGAGGGGGTCATCTGAGGCCCTAAAAAGGGGTACTTTTGAAATGTGAATTGAGTATGTGCGCCGGAGCTGGCAGTTTCTAATCTTGGTACCCAGAGGTGTTTTGGCTACACCTGAGCTTGAAAACTGCCAGTTGCGGCGCACATGTCTAATTGCCCACGGCATGAACCCTATTTTTCACCACCATTCTCTCATATCTCACCACCCACTGACCTGATTTGTGTCATTTTTATATGAATCGTCTACATTTCAATAAAAAATATCACTGCAACAAAAATGGGGCAAAACGGAGCAGTACTTGGCCAGATACTCCATTTTGGCCCATTTCCTTCAGAGAAAATCAGCAAAAGGGGTGCCAAAAAGGTGGAAAACCAACCTTCACCAAATATACTTTTCAAACCCCAGGATAATTTGGTATCATAAAGGAAGTCCTCCTGTCTTGTTTTGGGATGAAAAGAGGCCCTGGTTGGGGCGTGGTGGCATGTAGTGTGGAAACTCAGTGCCAAAATTCGAACTGTATTTCTGTCCAGACCACTGGGGTGGTCCTTTTGGCCCCAAACTTCATGAACCATCTAGTTATATCATTCAAACATAATTTGCATCAAAAAAGTCACATTTCAGGACGTTTGCTCAGTTGACCCCCTCTGGAATTCCACTATCTCATGCTGGCACAATTCTGTAAGTTTGGGGTGAATTGCTGCTCCATTGGCTTGACTCACCCCGCGGCCTGCACCCGAGCGCGTGTGCTTCTGACTTTTGGACATGCCCACAGATCCCCCCCCGTGACTCAATTTGCTAAAAAAAAAGGGTGCCAATCGACTGGGCTTGAGCTGAGGATTCCGCTAATATATTTAAATTTCGTAGGAGTGGCCCAGTAAATTTTTGGAGGGGGGGCACAGGGGGGTTCAAAAAACTCGGACCCCCCCATACCCCCCCCCCTTGGATTCGACCCATACATTATCAATCGACAGCTCTTGACAAGAGGATTTCGAATATATAACTTTAAATCGATTTGACACGTGCTGTCCAAAAGTTATGCTTACTGGCGCCCTCCTGAATAAACCTCAATTTTAATGAAAGCGCTGTGCACTCCCCCGTCTTCTTGCCTGCACAGAAACTAGCTGCAGCCGGATACAGCTTGAACCAGGTGCTCGAGATGGACGAACAAATGCTCCGCAAGGCTGGAGTTGTTGTGCAAGGGCAGCGGGACAAGATCTTGCAGGAGGCTGCAGCTATCAGACAGTAGCACAAGTAAGATGTTTTCAAGCGCTGAACTCAATTGTCGATCAGGGCTTGTGGAGGAGGTGTGTTAATTGAGGTCGTGGTCACAACTTATACTTGTCGTATTGTTCTCCGTTTCACCCCAAGAGTCACTGCGTGCTTTGGCCATATAGCTCTTCTTAGAGCCAATCCGTTTTGGTACATAATACGCACTATATGTAGTGCGTGCTACGCCATATCAGCCAGGCACCGATATTTAGACTGCTTAGTGCTGGTCTCACTGGTTTTCCCCTTTAAGTGTGACCTCGGATCTGCAAACCTGGTGAGAGAGAGAGAGAGAGAGAGAGAGAGAGAGAGAGAGAGAGAGAGAGAGAGAGAGAGAGAGAGAGAGAGAGAGAGAGGGAGATAGATAGAGAGAGAGACAATTAAAGAAGAGAGACAGAGAGAAAGAGAGAGAGAGAGGTAGGGGCAGAGAGGAGGAAGGCCCGGCTGGCTTTTTACATAACATTTGCTGTTTTCGTGCAAGAGAAAGAAGAGAGGAGTTTTTTTTTGTTGAGGGGTTGCTTTTTCGAAATCATCTAAAGGGTTGGTTTGTTTCCTATCTTAAGCTGTTTTGTGCTATAACAGAGAGAGAGAACTGAGAGGGAGTGACAGTTTGCGGAGGTGGTCGTTTCCGCTATCATCGGACTACTTTTATTGCGATTCCTTCACAGTGGTGAATGGAACCTCTGAGAGTCACATGCGGATTACTGGCCCTCTGTTTACGTATCAACTTTGTTTGCCTGGGCACACAATATCTGCAGTATTAACTTCTGTTTCGCGCATCATGATATGCCATATGATAGCTTACAAAGAAGCAGAGTGTCCTGATGTCCTTATTTCTTACTCTTTTATTGGGCTCTAGGACACTGTGTGTCCTAGACCTTTGCATTGCTGGAGAAACTGAGAGCCTTATAAGCTTAGAAAAGATTGGCTTTTCCAAAACTTATTTATAGTCAAGCATGTTGCGACGGTAGTGTTGACTGCTCATTGTAGCCTTTGGCAGACTAGACAGACATGTCCAGTGTAAAATGAATTTGCCGTATCTCAGCTACTCAACATCCGTTTGCTGCTGCTGTTTACAATGGTTACAATGGTTACAATGGGGGGTGACCTTCAGCCAGGTAGTTTGGCTGATCGGGACATCCGTTTGCTGCTGCTGTTTACCAAGTGGGAGCAGAGAAGAATAGACAGGGAATTAACATTCTAATACTACCTATCGAAAGAAGACACAGATAAAAGGAAAAGGGCTGAAGGGACATTGACACATTCAGATTTCAGAGATGTGTGTTACAGATAAAGCCATCAGTTGAAATTATTCAACATTAAGAAGGAGGGTGTAGGAAGCATAACTGTTGGACGGCACGTGTCAAATCGATTAAAAATGATATATTCGGAATCCTGATGTCGAGAGGTATCGATTGTTATACAGGGGGGGATCTGTGGACATTTCCATAAGTCAGAGGCACGCGCACTCGGTGCAGGCCGCGGGGTGAGTCAAGCCAATGAAGCTGCAATTTACCCCAAACTTACAGGATTGTGCCAGCATGAGATAGTCAGTGGAATTCTGAAGGAATGGAAGTATTGTGGGACTGTGCAAGCCAGTTATGGGTGCCTGGTAGGTCACGTGTTCATGGGCGTCCGTATCTCAGTTTTTGCCCCATAACTCTGCAACACTTCAGTTTCAGGTATTGTTGAGTATGCAGATGGATGCAAAATTCCAAAAGGAGCAGAATGGTACCCTTTTTGTCTGGGTGGGGGCACTGGAAGGGGGTCTGGGGGGTGGGTGGTCCCTCAGGGTGGTCCACCCTAGATATTCCAAAAATAAAAATAAAACACCCTCCTGCCACCTGCGTAGTTTATTTTTCCCGACACTGTTAGGTAGCCAGCCCTTTACCGTTCCACCCCCTGTACAGCCGGTAGTAGAGGCAATGTGCTTTTTGTGTTTCAGGCAGGGACGGTGCAGAACTGCCCCTAATAAGGATTGCAAACCGTGGTAAGGTAAGGTTACATCGCTATGCATATATGCCTCTGGGGGGCATTTTAGCGGAAGCTTGGGAAAAGCCTGTAACCTAAACAAAAAAACATCAAGGGAAAAGGGTTAGGCACTCAACCAGAAAAGAGGCAACAATGAACATATCTGGTTGGTTCAAAAACATTCTCGGGCGGGGATGAATGACATGCATGTTGATGCCGAGTGTGGAGGCTGGCCAAATGTTCATGCGATTATCCGTACTAATTATCCATAAAGTAAAGTATACAACGCGTGGTGGTGCAACTCCCGGCTTGGATTAGGAAAGAACACTGTTATGGGTTGAACCATACAGCATCCCACCGTGTCAGACAAAGGAGAGAAGAAACACAAAGAAAGATCTCAGGCCCAAAAAGCAAGAAGCAAAAGTGATTGCCCATAGGCCTGGCACCACCAGAAACCTTACCTTATCAAAAAGGCAGACATTGCTCAACTGTGAACCAAGTAACTGCTGGTAACACAAGTTTCCGCAGCCACTGATTGGGCGTGACTCGTTAATGAGCCAGCGTGGCTCCCTACCCCACCGTGGTGGGAGTTGCTGTGGCCAGTTCTGTATTTGAGATTGCTTACAACAAGACCTTCTTGAATGCAGATCAATTATTTAAACTGCGAAGGCGTGATAACAGAAAAGTCTATAACCTGGGAAGAGCGTTTTCCATCTGGAATATAATGAATTGCGGTGGAGGAGCTTTACAATACTCGGTACCAAAGTGGCTCCTTTTGCTTAATTAATGTAGGGAGTGGCTTTCACTGCCTGCGTAGTTTTTTCATTTATCTTTTTCTTTTTCGATATAAAAAGGAAGCAGACAAAATACTACCTGAAAATGGAAACATGACACATACATGTTTGCCGAAGACAAGACCTATTACCACAGCTTGTGTGCTGACCGACAGCATCTTGAGCTATCCACATTCGTTATTAATCCCCTCCCCCACGTCCCCGCTCGGCGCCGCCGTAGGGCGCCGGCAACCAGCAGCAGCACCAGCTCCATCTCCACAGGGGCTCCAACGCGGGGAGGCTAATGGGTATAGCTTAGGGGGGGGGTGCCCAGTGGAGCCCAGCCTCTTTCTTCTGTGCTGGCCAAGAGGGCTTTTAGCTGCTCTATTAGTTGTGGCGCCCCTCGTCTTGGCCTTTTAGTGGGTTAATTGGATGGTCCTGGTTTTTCCAAAGCCTCGTCTCTAGCGCGTGCCTGTCCCCCTAGTGAGTGTGTGACTTGTGCTGCCTGGTGTTGTTGCAGCCGTCTGTGCTGCCTCTCTGTGTGCAGCCTCCCCTAGGGTATGGTGTTCTGCCTGGTATTATTTGCAGCCCTGAGCGTTGCCTCCCTGTGCAGAGCCTCTCCTTCCTTGCTTGTTGGTCAGCTACACTCTTTGCTATACGTCAATTTGGTGTTACCCCACCCCTCTCCCCCTCACCTGGTTTCCCTGCCCGTCTGCCTGCGCAGGGTTAGCTTTTTTCTTTTTGACTTTGGGGAGAGTAGGTCTAGACCTCTGCTCTGCTCTGCGCCCAAAATCCTCGGATTTTGTTTGTGCTCCTTCTCTAAACTCTCTTCTCAAAGGGTTTCCCGTGAGGCTTTTCTTTCGCTAGGCTTGGGTTTTGTGCTTTAGAAGAGGGGTATCAGTTTCTTTAGGGGGAGTTGTGTTGGAGCCTGTTTTGGCGCACCAGTCATTGCTATGGCTTAGTTTGCTCTTATCCTGGCTGGCTCCTAGCTTCTCTTGCCTTTGTGTCTGGTTGCTGTTTATTTCGGTAGTGCAGGTATCCAGGCCTCAGTTTTACGCCCTCTGTTTTACTCGCAAATTCCTTTGGTTTCTTTGGATCCAACTTTTTCCGCCTGAACCTTTTTCCCTTAAAAGCCTCCCCCCTCGCCTCCTTTTTCCTGTCCAACCAGCCTCTCTTGCTGCCCTTCTTCTTTCAATTTTCCTTTATTTACTCACGTAGTAGGGAGTTTGCTATCTTCCCTTGATCTATGTAATACCAGAGGGGGTCATCTGAGGCCCCAAACAGGGGTACTTTTGAAATGTGAATTGAGTACGGTGGCCGGGACTGGCAACAATCAAGCTCAGTTTCCAGAGATAGCACTGCTGATAGCACCTGAGCTTGAATGTTGCCAGTCCCGGCAAAAGTGCCTAATTGCCCGCGGCGTGAACCCCACTTCTCACCACCAATCTGTCATATCTTACCACCAACTGACCCGAATTGTGTCATTTTTATATAAATAGTCTACAATTTAATAAAGAATATCATTGCAACAAAAATGGGGCAAAACGGAGCAGTAGTTGGCCAGGTACCCCATTTTGGCCCATTTCTCCAGAGGGGCTGACTGAGCCAAAAAAAAGGGTGTTTTTAAAATGTGGATTGAGCATGGGCGCCATGACTGACAAGCTCCAAAATCTACATAATATGAAATATGAATCCTTGCTCTGTCCATAGATGTAAAATATGGAGCTTGCCATTTTGGGGGCGTGTGCTTAATTTGCTGTGGCGTGCAGGCCATTGTTCATACCATTGTTCATACCAACTCACCCACTGCACCAATCTGGAATATTTTTAATGGCGTAGAATCCTTAATGGAAAAAAGCATCTTTGCAACAAAAATGAAAGAAAACGGCTGAGTGGTTGGTGTTTTATGAGCCATTTTCCCATGGAAATCACCATACTAGGGCTTAAATGCACCATGTGTGCTTAATCCAGTCTATCTCAGCACGCAAAGCGACCCACATAAAATTGGTCACACGCTCGGGTAGCTCTCAATGCCAGCTGCACTTCGGTACTAAAATGGTGTCGATCGGATGAAGTGGCTGTGAGTGGCTGCCTTCTGAATGCAAAAATGCACATTTCCAGGTATTTCCTCCGTTAGCCCCCTCTGCCATTTCCTAAAAATAATCAGCAAAAGGGGTGCCAAAAAGGGTGGAAAACCAAGTTCCACCAAATCCGGTTTTCAGCATGTCAAACGATTCCTGATCATAAAAGAAGTACTCCTGTCGTGTTTTGAGGTGAAAAAGAGGCCCTGGGTAGAGTGTGGTGGCTCAATACGTAATCATCCAGTGCCAAAGTTTGAACTGGATTTCTGTGAGAAAAGCCTCCAGAAGAGCAAGTTGAGATTTTGGCTATATTAGTGACAAATCTTGTTGAGTCAGTACACAAGGCAGCCCTCAAAACCTGCTCTAGCACATCCAAAAGTACCACCTATGACCAACAACAAGAAGAAGAACTCACTTAAACTGTTAGGTCACTCCCCCCATACCACCACTACAGCCCACGACTAGAAAAGAACAAAAGAAATATGCGAAGCAAAAAACTTCACCGGATCAAGCAAATTCACAACATCCTGTCCTCCCCCTTCATAAATGCTCAGGGAACCACCGAAGAAATCTTGCAACAAAATAGCGCCAACCCAGCGCTCCTGAAGGCAGTTCAAGGTATAAAGCACATCGTGCCTGATCAGCCCCTCAAAAAGCAACTAGATGACGTATGCACGAAAACCAGGCAAGCTATCACCACCACAGATAACCACCACAACAAAAAAGGCAACAATATTGCTCGTAAAAAGCAGCAGCAGCTGATAAATAAAGCACTAAAGGAAGCTCACAAAGAAATATTAAAAGGTAAAAATGCACAGCCACGGGCAAGCCTCCAAGCTGTGAAAGACCCTGAAACAGGCAAAATTGAAACTGAGCCCACCAAACAAGCCCAGATCTTCGAAAAGCACCTTCAAGACTCCTGGCAAGCGATCAACATTAAACACGGGACCTACTTCCCTGAAGAAGCACCTAGAAACTACCCATGGGAACACACAGAGAACGAGGCAGGAAATAAACCTTCATGCCCCTTTAAATTACAATCGAAAATCACTCTGGGGTGAATCAGATGGTACTAAAGACAGAAACTGGCTACATTCTTCAATACTTGACAAAAGTGCATTAAACGAATGTATAAGAACCCTGAGCAACAACAAATCCCCAGGGCCTGATGATATTGTAAATGAGCTTCTACGTATGCTACCCACAGAAAGGACACCATACACATGCTCTTCATTATTATGTGGGCAACTGGATTCACACCAAAAGCTTGGAAAATCAGCAATACTATACTAATAGACAAAAACAAAGGAGATGAAACGGAGGCATCTTCCTATCGCCCAGTTGGCTTAGCAAATACCCTCTACAAACTATGGACGCGTCTCATCACAAACACTCTCTACGAATATGCAGAAGCAAACTCCATACTCAGCACCACACAAGCTGGCTTTCACAAACAAAAAAAAACATTCACCAGCTCGAAAACGTGATTATGGCACTAGAAGATGCCAAACTCTTTCACAAAGACATCTATGCCCTTATTGTGGACTTTACCTCAGCTTTCAATACCACTGACCACCATCGCATGCTCTGGATAATGTATGACCTCGGTTTCCCGACTGACGCCATAGATGCTGTCAAAAATCTCTATGATAACGCCACCACCCAAGTCAAGCTTCCTTCAGGGGTCTGTACAGGTCAAATACCAGTAGAGAGAGGCACGATCCAGGGAGACACTCTCTCCCCAATTCTTATCCTTATTTATATGGAACCCCTCCTGCGATGGCTGCATGTACGAGGACGCGGCTATGTCCACACCTGCATCCCCACAGAAAACGAGCTTCAGACGCATCTGGCCAACAACATCAGCAGCGCCTCCTTTGCAGACGACCTCCTACCTCTGCCCCACGGGTAACCTGAAAAACCTTAAAGTACAAGCGAATAAACTCACCCTTTACTCAAATTGGGCCGGATTGATTATATTTGGCAGTAAAACCAAAGTCACGGGTAGCCTAAATGCATCCCCCTCTAAAGACCAAAATGGCTTAACACCGTCTGAAGCTCTCTCAAAAACAATATATTGCTTCAAAACCAGGCAACAAAATACATCACACCCAGCTCCCCCTTCCTCTATCTAGGAGTCACACTGATGATGGATCTCTATTGGAAGCACCAGCACAGGCACATGGACGAAAATCTGAAGCAAAAGCTTGACGCCCTTGAAGGCTCTTATGCCTCACCACGGCAAACACTAAACATATTACGCACAGCAATCATCCCTAGTCTGGCCTATGCTTTTGCGGTCACACCATGCTCCTACCCAGACCTGGATAAGTGGGATGCAATGATTGGAAGGGTGATCAAAAGTAATCACAACTTATGGCGAAGCACACTGACTGCCATGATCCGTGAAGATGTCCATAGTTTTGGATTGGGTGCCCCCTCCATCTACGTGGAATACCACAGGCGCTCAGCATAGCACTCGTAACAAGCCTAGAAGACCCCTCTGACGAATGCCACCAATCTGTGACCGTGCATCTCCTGACCCACCAGGTCGCCCAACTCAAGGCCCTTGCCACTACATTCCTTTCCACAAGAGAAGGAACGTTGCTAATCAATAAAATGGCAACTCGACCTACATATGCGAGCACGCCAACTCGCTTGCGTCCAAGCCAGCAAGCTCCACTTTGCCTCGAAAGGAAATAGCATGTTCTTAGACGATCTCAAGGTTTAGAAGTCACCTCCGCCCGCAAGCCCCCCCCCCAACATTAGCCACCCTCATCAACTGCACTACCAAACCGCTTATGGACCTAGGCATAACTGGCTTCCATGACCTCACATCAGCTAACAAAAAATACATTGTCTCTGGGAAACATCTCTAAAACACCCGAGTTTTCAAAAAGCACATCATAGCCCTAAATAGGCTTGCTGCCATTGCTGATCTGCCTGGAACACAGGAGCTAAGCCCAACATTGATTGCATAAATATTTCAAGAAAGAAATCCAGAACAGTCTATCCTACTTAATTTCCGCAAAATAAACAACTCCTCCATCACAGGTCTCCTAGACACACACATTAACACATCGGCTCACAAAGAGATGCCCCCAAATAACACCCAAGCCCAACAAACTTTGCCCATCTACACAACACCCGCACCACAGCCATGCTCAGCAACACACCATAGGTACCCCATTACAAACAACCTTATCAGAGGCCCACCACCTACACACACAGTTCTATTTCGCTTGCATCGTGAGATGCATAGGGCTCTGTCATTATTACCAAGGAATAAAAAGAAGAATGGAGAAGGGAAGCAGAAACCGGAGAAAAGCAGAAAGTGAGAACATCTCACTTTATGCTACACTTCAAGAACCTGAGTTCAAGTGTTTCACACTGAACTCATAAGATCCATCAACAAGCAATGGACAACCCAACTGATCCTCTGTTTTTGACACATTCAACTTAGAGCCGCAAACATCCCCTGCCTCCTCCATTATCACAACCCAACCTCAAACAGAAACTCAAGGTCATGTTGTGCTCAACGTACCTAAACCTTCATTTTTAGAGGAAATTACCCCCCAATGTACAGAATCCAATGCTCGACCCAGGAAACGTACAGCACATGGCAACATATCCCGCACTGAGCTTCCCCAAACACAACACTCTCTCATCACAACAATGATAGGGCCTCCACCTTTACCACGAACGGAAACCCCGCGTTCACAACGCTCCTCACAAAGAGTATCCAACCAAACAAAAAGGAACTACGACCCTATAAGCACATCGCCAATACCACTGCCACAAACTACAGCTATTACTTGCTCTGACCCTGCACCCACTAACCAATTGGGCACTCTCTCCCAAGACAAACAAGCAAAGCGTGCACGGCATACACAAGATACCCTCCCTGGTACCAGAAAGAGGACACGCAGCCAAACAAAAAGTCAGAAACATACGCCCCTGACTCAAATCATAGACACTGTTGCTTTAAACTCACAAATAGTAATTCAGCCTACTGAACTACAACCTACAAGCAGTCAGCCAAACAAACGCACCACACGCTCACAAATCACTAGCCACAACCACCATGCAACACAAGCGTTCACACAAATAATCACTCCTCCCACCCAGCATATCAAAAAACGAAAAACTACGCAGGCAGTGAAAACCACTCCCCACAATAATTAAGGAAAAGAAGCCACTTTGGTACCGAGTACCGTAAAGCTCCTCCACCGCGAAAAGGAAAGGAAAAATCAATGGGGATCAGGAGGGTTGCAGGCTTGGCCTGAAACCGGCTCCTGATGAGAGTTGATAACAGTACTGGAAAGGGCACGTCTGGTATGGACAAGTTTAGCAGCAAAGTTTACAGAGTGCACATGGAGCTTGGAGGCAAGCTTATTAACTCTTTGAAAATCGAGACCCAGATCCTTGGAAGGCTTCAGAGTGTGAGTGTTGTAGATGGTGCCTCCCACACCCAAAAGGATGATGTGAAGAGTAACGGAGGCTCCTTGGAGAATGTTGCAAAGGTCTTTGTGCTGTTCCTTTGCGGCGTTCAGCTGGTTCTGAGGTCTGGTGTCCTCACAGTACTTGATCTCGACAAGGTGGATGTCACGCCGAG
>Ga0307947_1002184_pt1 | contig 15664 bp, 10 predicted proteins | sample OrgLakmetagen232_FD_201840 | JGI IMG/M metagenome (GOLD analysis project Ga0307947, IMG submission 201840) | Saline water microbial communities from Organic Lake, Antarctica - #232 | ecosystem: Environmental > Aquatic > Non-marine Saline and Alkaline > Saline | place: Antarctica: Organic Lake...
CCTCCCAGCATGAATGCTCCCCAATGCCTCGTGAAACGCGCCACGACACAAGGTCTAGGAACATCTCTCTGCAGGCAGACGCAGCTGCTGCCCCGTCAGGGCAAGGTTGCCAACTTCACGCCTCCACACACTGCTGGTCCCAGCATGCGCCCGCTTCAAGCTGTAAACACACCCGCTGCACCCTACCAAAGCCAGCACACGCCACCAGCCCAAACCAGTCAGCCATCCGCAGATACACTCTCCAGCACGCTGTTCCTTGACCTGAACGCGAGCCTGAAGGAGGGCAATGCCGCGCCTTTGCAGTGCTCCAAGCACGGCTCCATTGACCTCATTGTGGGCCCTATGTTTGCGGGGAAGACCAACGAGCTGCTCAAGCGGATAAGGGAGGTCCAGCAGCAGGGCTCCAGTGTGCTGGTGCTCAAATCGACCAAGGACATACGCTACGAGGCAGCCCACATAAATAGCCATAGTGGGCAGAAGCTGCCGTGCTTAGAGGCCCAAAGGTGAGCAGATTTGGAATATTTTGTGCTCTCATAGAAAGGCAAATAGTGTCTCAGCCCATCCCACAATCTGCTTTGGTCCCAGAGCATCCATGCACACGATACGAGGCTCGCTTGATCAATTGTCCGAACACATGTGCAACCTCCCGCTTACTCGTCTCTTTCCTCTTCTGGACCTACAGTTTGTTACATGCCAAACAACTATGGGCTACTGAGTATGAACAAGCTGATGTGATTGGCATTGATGAGTCGCAGGTGCGCGCGTGAGTGTGCATGTGTGTGTATGGTGTATGGTGTACTTCGGTTAAGTATCGTGCTTATTCGTGCATCTCGTGTGTGTGTGTGTGTGTGTGAATGCACAACACAATGCACAACACAGTGCACACTTACACCCCTGCACTGCTTGCGAGCCAACGAGGGCTGTTCACTCCCTTCATATTTTCTTTTTAACAGGAGGCGTTGTTAACAGACAAGCAATTTGCATTGTAGCCATACATTGCACCCGTGCCTGCGAGTGTTATGTTGCCCGCCATATGTTTGGCTGCAGTTTTTCGAGGATTTGTTTGAGTTTGTGGAGGCCGCCGTGGATGGGGATGGCAAGCACATCATTGCAGCTGGCTTGGATGGGGACTTCCAGCGCTCGTAAGTGAAGTTGGCGAAAACCACGTCTACCCACCAGAAATAGTGTTGGTATGCTGCTAACTAGTGCTTCCGCCTTTTGTTTCTGAATCCAACCTTCTTGTGGGTGCTTCTGAATAGCATGATTGAGAAGGCAGGTGGTAGTCTATGGGGGGAAGTTGCAGTAGTCAGACCATGCGAACAACAGCCTGCAGTTTGTCTTGCACTTGCTGGCACAATTTCACATTTTGATGGTTTTACCTATGCATCCATTGCTCCCAACAGTGCAGGACAACTCCTGCTACATAGCCACGGCAAATGAATGCACATCTTGAACCAGGGAGCTCTGCCACAAGTTATCACCAGTACCTTGCGTACACATTGACACACACACATACACTACATGTTTTGTTGTGCAGAAAATTTGGACACATGCTGGACCTAGTACCTATGGCTGACAATGTCGTCAAGCTTAAGGGAAAGTGCGGGTGGGTGTTGCAAAGGTCGTGGCCCTTTGCATGCGCACGGCTGGCACGTGTGTTGTAGATGTCTGAGACACTTATCTGGACATTCAGAGAGCACATGCATTGCTAGTACCTGAGTCTGGTGTGTGTATGTGTGTATGCGTGTGTGTGTGTGTGTGTGTTTAATAGCACGTGCTTGGCGTGCTTGTGTAATTCAAGAGGGAGGGTTTATGTAGAGGTGGTTTGAGAGAAGTTGGACAAAGTGGGTGTATGAACTTGTGTGGGCAGACAAGGCATTGTGTGGTGCTGTATTTCTTCAAATTGTTGATGTACACAACTGTATAGAGCCTGCAGGATGCGTCGCCTTTGGCTGATTTGGAAGGTATAAGTATAAGTGACCTAAATCTCGCCCCCTCTTGCACCCCGGTGGCTTCATCGTGTGATAGAGTTTGAAGCGCCCAACTTGTTGGACTTTTTTAAAGGTGGTCATAAGAGGGCCCCCAGGAAAGGCTCTTGAGTTATTTAGAGCGTTTATGTGGAGCAGGAGCAGAGCCAACCGACAATCGTTGAGAAGCGCACCTGCTTTAAGTTGTGCTGCGTGCGTGTTATTATCGTTGGTAGCACACTGCGCTTCCCTTCTCTTCTTGTAGACACTGAGCACCAAGCACATGCACTGCCACACACAGGTGTGGACGGCCGTCGCTGTTTTCGCTGCGTGTTGCTGCCTCAAAGGAGCAGGAGCTGGTGGGGGGGTCAGACGCTTACAAGCCTGTGTGTCGGAGCTGCTACATACAGGCGGAGAGGCAAAAGACTGAACGGCAGAACGGGAGTGATAAACTGGTAGCTAAGTGATCCAGCTAAGGTAGAAGCCAGATTATGTGGTTTGATTGAGTTGAGTGTTCTCTGCTGAGTTAAGGTAGGAGTGTCTTGGTGCCTTAAACAATGTATTTTCCTGGAAATTAATAAAAGCTGTTGGCTAATGGCACCTTTGTGCTCATCAAGCTCTGCGCGTGTGTAATTTCTAAATTTGATTTTACTTTAACCAGTTTTCTGGATTGACAGCATGCTTTTGTAAGCTTGGGTTTGAAGAGCTGTGATTGCCTTTGTGCTAGTGTGTTGCTTACTGGCTAGGGGATCTTAGGTTCTGGCATCCGATCCTATGGCTTTTAATTGAACCGTGGCGAGTACATTGTCACTGCCAGAGCCCCCTTTTGTTACGACTGTGCTACATTGGACCCTCAGTGCGCTAGGTTGAGTGGGATTATTAGCTGACGCTGATGACGTGCGGTGTTTCTCCTTTTGGGAGGGTCACTGAGACGTTGAACGCTTCGTGATTTAATTTTGCTGCAGGACGGCGTTTTTCCATTTTTGTAAGGCTTGTGTTTGCGATCTATTAAGTTGTAAATATTTATGAAACTATTTTGATCACAGCACAGCATCATTTTAAAACAGCTGTCATATGTCAAGAGGAAAATACAATTGTATCTAGCACTTTGCCAGATCAAATCACCATCACAAAGTATAAGGTAAGGTAAGGTTACATGCCTCAAAGGGCATCTCAGCGGAAGTTTGGAAAAAGCCTGAAACTATACCTGGCTAACAAAAGAAACATAAGCTAGAGGAAACATGAAACTGATGTATGTAGAAGAGAAAATGTATAGAGAAAGAGAACGTTTGTTTTGAAGAAGCGCGAAGAGAAAGCATCAAAGAGAACGAGAAGAAAGCTGTTGATATGTCTCAGGATGTTTGTACAAGAAGCATCAGTCAGAAACAGGAAACCAGAGGCTGAGAGAGCCTCACAGAACCAGGAGTGCCAGGAGAACAAGTGCAGCGGAGCAGAAGAGAGAACAAAGGACGCATGCCCAAAACAGCTCCTCTCTCTCCTCTCTAGTTGCCCACCCCACCAGCTCACCCAGCTACAGTAGACCAGTCCGATGCTGTCCTCCACAACTTGCCAATTGAAACCGTGAGCCAGGGAATGCCTGGCGCGAAGAGAGCCGGTGCCAAAATCGCCAGGAGCAGGTCGCAAGCTACAGCCGAGCCCTAGTTGTGACTGCTGCCACGGCTACCACGCTGAGGGCTGCCGTGTTGCTCCGCCGAATCACAAAGTATAAGACTCAGCACAACAACTCATAACTACTCTGTCACACGATTTGTCTCTGTCAACTATTGGGCGTGACAACTATAAAAACCGCAATGCGTGTTCAAAGATTTAGCACCCAGCATCCGAACTACTTGTTAACACACTAAGTATACGACTCAGCACATCTACTACTGGTAGTAGACGGTAGTAGAAGCTTAGAATTGGACCAGATAGCAGACTGGCAACTACCTGGTAGACTGGCATCCAGCTTATTGAATAAGACACACAGAAACTTTCACCTGTAAACCAACTAACTGCTCTGTCACACGATTCGTCGCTAGCTGCCACTGATTGGGCGTTCTTATGTGGGGAGTGTTTTTTCACTGCCGTCGGACGTGCATTTTTAAGGTTTACAAAGTAAGACGCGACTTTTAGCCTCCAGCTCCAGACGGTAATGCATACACACACCTCTATCTACTGGCTTGCAATTAAAGGCACGGATGAATAGCCCAGCGAGAGAAGAGGGTAATCACGCCTAGGCTTCGTGCACTCTCTGATCTAAAGGCCAGGCTGAAAACAGAAATGTGCAAATTACACAGACTGGGAGTGGCAAAACATAAGGTATTACAGCTTCTGGAAGGTTCTCAAACCGTTAGTCAACAAGCCGGCTACAAATGCTTTTGGAACAGTGCGTAGTAGCATCAAGTTCTACAAAAAGCGTAATGTTATGAGGTATCGTACTATTGGCACAATTCATAGTCAAAGTATGCCTTTTGATACAGCTTTTCCCCCAAAGATAGATTACAGATAAAAAATTTTAGTGTAAACAGGCATGGATTAGGAAAGGGTGTTGTTTTGTGTTCAGCACCACCCAATGGATGCAGAGAAGAAACACAACATCCCACCCGGAGAATGAAGATAAGAGGAGTTTTGCAGTGGGGGTCAGGTGGTCGGGAGGCAGAAGCCTGCATGCACACCACCAGGAGAAATGCTCATATACTTGTGGGGGGTTGTATTCAATGTTTTTTGTCATTTGTATGATTTTGGTTGCGAATCTGATCGCATGTAGGCTTAATTTAATGATAGATTAGATTAGATTACTAAGGACCGGCAGCCACTACGTTGTTACGGGATGATGGGTCTGGTACTGGCACCTTCCAGCACACTGAGAACAGGCTGTAACGGGGGAAAAAGGGATTATATATTGAGGTTCGAGCTGAGATGTGCAAGGCAAAGGCTAAAACAAAATAGGAATTGCATGCATGCCACAACGTAGCAGTTCTGGCATGCCTACTGAGCACCAGAAATGTATAGTAACTCAAGAGGGTGATGGCAGTGCACTGAGAAACCCATGACTGTTAAAGAACGATTATACCGGCATGTTTGTTCAAAGATACGCATGCAGGGAGTCCTTCTATTAGGCAGGTGTCTGAGCCCATTGTGGCCTACTAGTAGCGGATTGTCTCATACACATGAAAGCTATTTCAGTCCACAGCTCCCAGGTGTGTTCAAGCCACAGCATGTTTACAACAAGCAAACACTACAAGTGTTCTCCAGGGTGGCTGCTCTTCAGCAAAACGACACCACGATATACAGCACAGACTCCCCCAATGCAAACTGCCCCATCTGCCAGCGCGCAGAGTGCACTGACAATGCGCTTCACATACTCTCTGGTTGCCAACACACTAACATTAGGATTTCGCTTATAAAAATTCATATTATGGCAAATGCACTGATACTTTTTGTTTTATGATGGCGTATTTTATAGGTCCAGGGGAGATAGCAAACTCCCTTTTACGAGGTGAAACGCAACTGAAAGTTGATAAATAAAGAGGAAGCAAGAGAGGCAGGCTGGAAGCGATAACAGAAAGTAGGGGGGACAACCAGGTTGGTGAGAAGAAGGGCAAAACGTATACGAGAAGGTCAAGCACGGGAAAGAAAGAAGGAAGGAAATCCTGCGTACTTTGGTGCTCACGTAAAAAGAACAAGGTTTAGGAAGACAGGGCTAGTCAGATTTTCAGCAGCTTGCTAAAGACAAGAAATTGAATCCAAACCAGTGGGAGGTTCACCTGATTGAGTTTAAATTCTGTGATACACCAGGGATATAAGGAAGTCAGACAGGGATATAAGGAAGTCAAGCTCCACGTTATCCTCGTTGAAGCAATGGGGACTATTTACAGAGATCATACATACAAGCCTCCAGCAGACCTCAATCTACATTACCATAAGATTTAAAACCTGACACATACACTGAATGATCACTACATCAGTGTCATGCCCAATCAGTGGCTGTCGTCACTGCAAAGTATAAGACTCAGCACAACAACCAATTGTGATTTAAGTTTATTGAAGAATGATTTAGTGCCAGGGTCGATTCTAAGGCTGGGAACTGCACTTCAGACTGGCAATTCTCCTGATTTTCTCTCTCTCTCTCTCTCTCTCTCTCTCTCTCTCTTTCTCTGCTTTTCTTCAAATCCGACTTACTTGACACACTGACGTATACTATACCACACACACACACACACACACACACACACACACACACACACACACACACACACACGTCGGCTGCCGCGCCTCTCCTCCCCAGGGCTGGGAAGCTTACTCAACCATCTGGCTGAGCATTGTGTAGTTTACTGAGCTAATTGAATACCGCAATATCAAAACAGAAACTGCATCTTCAATAAACTGGCTTCGCCAGCTTATTGCACGAGACAAGGCAAAACAACCTCAACTGAAGAACCAACTAACCAAATCACACGAGTCGTCACAGCCAACAATTGGGCGTGACAGCTATCACCGGAACCGCGGGTGTGCACGTCTCACACATGTTGTATGCAGATGATCTGACTTTGCTGACTAATGAGCCCCGTGATATGCAAATCATGCTGATTCGGTTGGCTGTGTACGCCAGGAATTAGCATCTATTTGTCAACACTTCCGAGTTCGAGGTTGTGCACTTCAACTCCGCGGGTGAAAATGTTCATATTTTTGATTTTGGCGGTGCCACCCTTCATCACAAACATTATTTTAGGTATCTGGGCATGATTTTCTACAGGGCCTTAAACATAGCTAAGTCTGCTGAACACGCAGCCCGTCCTTTTCTTGCCTCTGCCTATAAGATACATAGATTTGTGTGTGAACACGCTTTGGCAGACAGGCCGCCCACTTCTTTGTGGCTCGCTAAGACGTATGTTATTCCTGCTGGCATGTATGGCAGTCAAGTATAGGGTACTTTTTTTTGCGGGCAGACAGGGAGTTCTCTAGCTAGCTGTCTACGCTTCATATGCATTTTCTGAAGGGCACGTTAGGTGTGAAACGGTCTACCACTGACTGGGCTGTACTCCGAGAATGTTGACATGAACCATTGCAGTTCTACTGGTATCGGTCAGCTGTCAAGCTAGTATGCCTAAAACCAATAGTGACACTTTGCAAAGGGTAGTCCAGGCTGATCTCAATTTACAACCTCGTTCAAGCGCCTGCTGGACGGCTCAAATGCTGAGCGCTTTTCAAGGACTGCGTGGGCGTGAGTTGTATTTACGAGCTGTTCAAACTGGGCGTGCTATTCCCATGCAAAAGGTTACTGCAGGTTTGAAGCATAGGGTGAGAGGTGTTTGGAGAGACACTGAGTTGGTGGACCCCAACACGCACAACAACAAACTGGCCACTTATCATTCTTGGTTTGCCACCCCTTTTGCTAGAAATGAGCGTATGCCAACTATTGTACCACAGTATCTACATCTTGATCTGTCCAAACATGTTATGCGCAATGTGAGTAGACTCCGCTTGTGGGCGCATACTTTAAAAGTTGATGCAGCAGCGCGGCTTGAAGATAGTTCTCGTGTATGTGACCGATGTCCTGGGGGAGATGAACATGTTCAGAACGAGGTGCATGCTCTTTTATTTTGCCAAGATCATCGAGTTTGTGAGCTGAGGAAACATTTTCCTTTCTGTTTACACCTTTCTTCGAGGATTTTCCAGCAGCCCAACCCTTTTTGCTGCAACAGGTCAACAACCAACTTGTTCATGATTTCCTTTCTCAGCAGAACACTAGACTTTTTCTCTTTCTTGCTGAGCTTATGGATTTATTTGTGGCTGGCCTGTCACGATGAATCATGATACCAGCTTAAGCATGGATTGCAGGTATGGGCTATATTAGTAAATATGCTAAGTCTTGTACTTTGCAGTGACGTTACCTTGTTCTGACATTGTTCAAATCTTTACTACAAAGAGGAGATCTTAGAGGTGGGGACCAGGATGTGAGAGTTGCAGGCTTGGCCTGAAAGCCGGCTCCTGGTAAGAGTTGGTAAGGGTACTACTGGAAAGGGCGTGCCTGGTATGGGCAAGATGGGCAGCATAGTTGACGGAATCCAGAAGAAGCTTATACAGCAAAAATTGTCAGTGTACCGTAGGAAAACCAGCTTACGCGCTCGTGGCAACTGCCACCATCACTGAAGGTCTTTCGGTGCCTGTGGCCACACATGAGCCGTACATATAATGAGGATTGAAAAGTAATCTAGCTATAAAAATAAACGATGAAGGTTAAGGTGTTGACCGGAAAAAAAAAAGATATACTACGTAGGAACGTACAGACATTTCTACCAAAAGCAAGAGGGGTTGAAGATAAAAGGGATTCAATACTTCCTCCTAAGGGTGTGGTATCCAGTATTTGGCATGCCACGATCCAGTGCTGTACTGCGTAGTTGCCACGTTCTGCTATCTTGACACGCTGTACTCCTGGCACGAATCCAAGTGCGCAAGGGAAGAAAGAGAGTGTCTTCCCTTGCACGTTACTATCTTTGCACGAAAAAGTTGCCTTGGAGGAACAAAGGTATCAAGCCTATGATGCAGCCTAGCGTCACCCCTGCAGCAGCCCCGAGGGCTTTGGCAGCCCGAGCTTGACTTGTTTGCGCTTGCTTCTTGGTCAGCTTTGGAGAGTCACGTAAGAAAGGTAGCTTCCGAGCAGCACCCTGTGAAGAGCAAGTAGAAGGGGTTGCACAGTCAGGTAGGTCAGCGTGACAGGGGAGTACACGACTGGAGTATCTTGGTGTTGGAAGAACAAAACGGGCAGTGGAAATCATTCGCCATGTAAACCAAAGAGGGAATCACTTAGAAACTTAGTACTGTCAACCAATTTCACCACAGGAAGAGGTGGGAAATGAAAGGGGATCAGAAATGCAAGGGTTTGGGTTACAATAAACCCTATGCGTACATCTGTGCAGGCATCAGTGATGTATAATGAATGCTGAAGCATGGCATTAAGGCGAATGCTCGTTTTGTGCTTGGTCTCTGGAGCAGCCTATCCCTCCCATTGTAAAAGTAGACGTCTAAGTCCGAGACACCGGTCTGGACAATTGGTAAATATGTATTGTTACATTTTTACGTTTCCCCTGCTTAGCTGCTGACGTCCCGACCGTAGCCCATGTGGTCGGTCTTGTGCAGTGTCTTGCCTAAGGGACGCGGTCTTTTTGGTCAAATCTTGCCCAGGATCAATCCCTGAACCTCATGCTTGCACGGACGCCATTTGCCGAGAGCATGCTGGTCTGTCTGTCGGCAAAAGGCTGCAAAGCACTAAGTCAGCCCGACCTTCAACACCAATATAAAATTAAACGTCCAAGTCTGAGATGCTGGTCTGGACATTTGGAGAGCATATACTGTTTGTCCACGATCAGTTGTAAAAATTAGATTAATTTCCGTTTCAGTTTGTAAGGGGGTCTGGGATTAATTTTCAAGTTTAAAGGGACTTTGCAAGGGTCCTGTCGGGAACTAATTTGTGAATTCGAGAGCTCCCCACTGCTGGCTGTTACTGCGCTTGCAGTGCTGATGCTGCAGTCAGCCTCTCAGCTGGGGATTGGGGCTTCAAGAACAGGGCCAGGGAGTTCACACTGGCACGTTTGAAGGCATTTTTTTAAATTACCCACATATTTTAGACTTTGAACTTTGAATCCAGTTTGGAGAGGGCTCTTATAATTATTAGAATCTTTGTTTTTGGCCAAATAATGATTTAATAGTATCCGAATTGATCGTGGACAAACGGTATATCGTTAGACCCGTACCGTGTCGCACTCGCTTATTTTGCGAATAAATAACAATTGCTGAGGTCCCTTGCAATGAGTCAAGCCCAAAATTAGTCAAGTTTTTATCAACCTCGCAAAACTTCGACTTTCCATTTTGGGGGAGATTTGGGGCTCTGGCCCAAGGACCACATCACGGGGTGAGCATCACCATAACAACTGAGTCGCACCCCTAAGCAAACGAGGTTCCGCCCTGGCAGTATCTGAGATGCTTGCCCTAAGCAAGCTTGCAAGCGCCTGCTGCCATTCATCCCCTGTTGGCACAGAGGGTAGACCCTTGCACAGCCTCTCCAGGAGGGAAGCGGAGCTGCTGCCACTCAGGTGCAAACTCAGGTGCTTGCATGCAGCAGGAAGTTTATACCAGCAGCAGCGGCGGCAGCAGCAGCAGCAGCAGCAGCAGCAGCAGCAGCAGCAGCAGCAGCAGCAGCAGCCCAGAGACGCCCACAAGTAGTGAGGATGCAACGGGGGGAAGCTTAGTAAAATAGCAAATTGTTAATTTTGAATTTCCCCAACCTTTGTAGGTCTCAAAATACTAGTTTAGTAGTGCAGTACGGTAAGCCAAGGTATTGGAGGTGTTATTAAAAAAGAATAGGATAACACAGCAGTGTGTACCCTTCAGACATGGAATAGAAAAGACGCTGTTATGGGTTTGAACCATACAATATTTTTAGTTAGACAAAGGAGCAAAGAAACACAAAGAGGAGAGCCAGACTAAATCTTTGGAACAAGCAGCAAAACGTAAAAGGCATCGAGAACTGTTTTCTCCTAAACCATCCTTTTTTCATTCTGCAACATGCTCCTTTGCACCTGGCCATTGGAAGGGCAGGATGGCGTGCACCAGTGTTTCACGAGCTATGAGCTAGGAAACCTTTACACCGTGAACCATATTTGTCTGGCCCGTCAATTCTCCTCTGGGATTTTTGGTGCTTGTTGGGCAGCATTAACTTGCTGCTGCGGATTGGGCTCGGCTGCCCAAACCTAAAACAGGAGACCTCCCCGCGGTGGTCCCTAAAAACGTGTTGTTTGCCCAGAGGAAGGTCGCACAACTGAATGAATCTCACTCGGAACGCAGCAGCGACAGCAATTTGTAGTCGCGGCAGCAGGGGGGGAGGGGGGTTTGGGGGAGGGGGCTGCGGGACAGCAGCAGAGGGGCATGGGCTAAGCAGCGGCTCATTGCGAGCTGGATCTGGAGCGCGGATCATGTCCAGGGTGCATTAGAGATGCTCGCGGAGAGGAGCGCCCAGCCGAGTCTTAGTTGGAACGGAGGTTACAAGGCAATTGAGATGCACGTGCCTGCTTCTGGTCTTTCGAGAAGTGGTCGCTCTCCAGCCTAGTAACTTGGGGTTCGGTTCTTCTCCTCAGAATAAGGCAGGCACGTTGGGAGCGGTGTAATGCTGAGGTAGTGCAAGCAGTGTTTGCTTATCAGACCTTTCTATAGGCTTGCACTGAGTGACTGTGTTGGTGGAGTAGCACGGCAGGTTCAGTGCTGTAGAGCCTGGCTCGTTAGTAAAATTGAGGCTGGCATTAGTCGGAACGGGTGGTCTCTTAGACCCTTAGCTTAGCTCTGAAGTTTCTGTGCCTGGCGCTCTCGCTTGCTTGAGTCTGGTACTCCAGTCTCTTTGTGACTATTTCCCAGAGGGGGTCAACTGAGGCCCCAAACAGGGTACTTTTGAGATGTGAATTCAATATGGGCCCCCCAGCTGGCTAGTTATAAGCTTAGCACCCAGAGGTAGCTGCTTTGAACACCTGAGCTTGAAAGTAGCCAGTAGGGGGGCCTATGCCTAGTTGCCCGCGGCGCGAAGCCCACTTTTTACCACAAAATCCTCATACCAGTTCACCCACCTACACCAATCTGGAAAATTTTTGGATTAGAATGGTATAGAATCCTTATTAGATGTTTAAGTGCAACAAAAATGAAAAAACGGCTAAGTGGTTGGTGTTTTATGAGGATTTGAGCCATTTCCCCACGGAAATCACCACACTAGGATTTACATGCACCATGTGTGCTTAATCCAGTCTATCTCAGCACGCAAAGCGACCCACATAAAACTGGGCACATGCTCGGGTAGCTCTCAATGCCAGCTACACTTAGGTACTAAATTGGTGTCGATCAGATGAAGTAACTGTGAGTGGCTGTCTTCTGAATGCAAAAATGCATATTTTCAGGCATTTCCTCCGTTGACCCCCTCTGCTATTTTCCTTTTTTTATTACTCCGTTGGTCCTACCTCTCTGACAGGGCCTTTTTTGTCTGCTGGTAAAGGAGATTTACGGTACTTGGTACCGAAGTGGCTTTTCTTCCTTAATCCAATGTGGGGAGTGGTTTTCGCTGCCTGCGTAGGTTTTCATTATCGAGCTAGGAATGGCCAGCCCAACGATTTTTGCAGCTTGGAGCGAATAAGTCCGTGCGTCTTTTCTTCATCCATGTGGGAGCACAACTTGGCAAAGGCACCCTATTTCATGTCAAAATATTTTAGCCACACCAACAAGTCTGAAATTGTTGTTGTTGCTGCTTGAGCTTTTAACACGACCTTAGTAATCCACCAAAACCAGTCTTACCTTCAGAGATGATCTTGGCCCCGTTCAGTACATAAAACACTCGGTATATAACACTTGGATTGCGAGCCTAGGCTGCCTGTGCCTTTTTCCCTTGGTTTCCCCCTTTGCATGTTACCGCCTCCAATTGTGTTTACCCTGACCCGCTAATTTTAGCCAGGACTCTCATCAGGAACAGTGTTCAGGCCAGGTGCAACCCTCCTGCAACTTTCAGGGATAGTGATGCCCATAATTTCATCCTCTTTCCTGTGGTGGAGATCTATGGTACTTGGTACCAAAGCGATTTTCCTCCTTAATTAATGTATGGAGTGATTTTTTCCACTGCCTGCGCAATTGTTTTCTCCAGTAAGCGGTTGCAAAGGATCTGTGCGTGATGTGCAGGCTCATCTCCTTCGACCTGACTAACCTGTGATGCTGTTCACCTCAGTGCTTCATTCACATATACGGGATCGCGCATTCAAAGATAAAGTTGGCTTAGTTGACAGAAGATATAGGCAGCAAGCATTTCTTGACTGAAACCGCTGCATTATGGCTCATAGCACGAGGGCTCGTAGGTGGCACAGCAAATATTTCCTAGCCATGCGCGAACTCTCAGCAACAGCCTTGGTGGACATCCTACCCACGCAACTCCCACAAAAATCAGCAGCAGCACTCGGCAAGGAAATGGCGACGACAGTGGCAATCACCTGCTCTAGCTCTAGCGCACCAGCTTGCACGGAGGCCAAGTCGAGAATTAAAGAGAGGCATTTGTCAGCCTCTCCATCAGTAGGTATCCATTGCCATGGCCTAGCCTTACAAAGGCCAAGCGATACATGCACATTCTCACATACGCACACCCACAATCACACCCACACACATCCGTACCTCAATACCACTTGCAGCAGACACCCCAATGACGTCTGCCATCGTGTTCCCTAAGCCTGCTGACGCTAATGTCGATAAGCCTGCAAATGTGTAATGCACAAGCAGACATGAGATCGTTGCTTTGACTTCAAGCGTTGCGAGAAGCAAGCATTCAGGCATCAACAAGCTGCAGGGGCAGCAAGGTTTGAAAGCTCAGGCGTGCGCACAAAACAGACAAGCACTCAGGGGCACTTACAGCACCAGGAGTAAGCACATGACCACGAGTACTGACCTAATCGGATTTCAAGCGGAAGTACTGACCTAATCGGTTTCCAAGCACATGACCACAAGCACTGACCTAATCGGACTCCAAACACATGGTCAATCTCCTCGCCCGCAAACAGCATGATGGCGTTGTCTAGAAACCTGGCATTGTAAGCAGGCACACATGTGTCAGCGGAAAGGAAGAACATTGACCAACAGCCAAGGCCTCAAATGCCACTACTCACTGCCAGTATTTACATAAGGGAATGGAACAAAATTAGGAGATGGCCTCTCCTAGGCAGCACATACGCACATCTTCCCCCCAAATGCTACAAATGAAGTGGCAGGACAGACAAAGCCGTCACAAAGTAAAGAAATTTAAAGACAGAGCATCGGTGGCGTTTGCGCTGCTTACCCAAATGCTACAAATGGAATGGCAGCGGAGACAAAGCACAGACGTAGTGCATCCGAGGTGGGTGGGCTATTAGCTGCAAAGTCCGTGCTCTTGTACAGGTCCAGCGCTCTTTTGAATTCCACCCTGTCGTGCATCCAAGCAGATAGTGTGCTCTGCATGCTTTCTATTGGCTCTTAAAAGTGCTAGCAAGCACCGTCGTACTGACTCAAGAGCAGGGTGCGGTACTGACTCAAGAACAGGGTGCAGCAGCGTTGCTTGAATGGAATTGCTACCTTTTTGACAGGGACCTTGAACAACATGAAGATCAAAGCGCCAGTGTCGCATCTACAAGCAGGACTTCCTTGTGCTGGTTCTGGGCGGCACAGCGCCACAGTTCAAGCAAGACCTTGCTTAGCTTGCCAGCAGCAATTTATTATGTGATGGACCGTGAGGTCACGCAAGCCTAGGGGCAGAAACGAAAAGGGACGAACAGGTACATGTCAGGGCAGCACCCTTAAAGTGTCCCTCTAAAAAGGCGCACCCTGCATGCAGCCTGCATACTCACTCGCTTAACTTCCCCTTTTCATCATCCGTATCAGCAGCCTGTGTGTGTATGTGTGTGTTTGACTGTGTGTGTACGTGTGTATACGTGTGCGCACGTTGAGTGTGAGACAGAACAGTGTGTGCAAGGATAAGTACAGGCAACTGTAGGACATTGCTATGTTACTGTGCCCCGAAATTGAAAAGATTTAAGGCTAGCAGTAGCTGACAAGAGGCAGAATCGCCCAAGACCAAGACGAGAAGAAAGACAAGAGACTTCCAGATCAAACGTACCCGGAAAAGTCGGCTTGCATAGGCGTTTTCTAGACTTTTTGAATTGCTGAAGTGGTGGCTTTCTATGCGGTAATCCAGGGGCATGAGGTGGGAGAGCGCTTGTGCTGTGGCTTGTGGGGCTGCGTGTGCATGTATGTATACATATGTTTGTGTATGTATGTGTATGCTTGCTTAGGTATCAACAGCAATAGCAAGGATCAAGGAGCTGAACGGGAGCAAGGGAAAGTAAGACATTGAATCAGCCTTTTCCACCTTCAGCCCCTGCATACAGTACGAACACCACACCACACCACACCCACCAGAAAGCAAGAAACGCCATCCATGAGCAACCTGGACATTGGCCTCACACCTCACATCACTCCTCCTGTGTGGCTGTGTGTTGAGCTCACCTTCTCTAAAAGCCGCGACAAGAGCTTCTTCAACCTTCTTGTCCAACGGAGAAGCTTCTTTAATTAATGGGCCTGCACACATTGTGAAGCATCCATGATTCATGATACACTGTGATTCTGCACATTAACAAGCTTGTTCGCTGGGATGTGTGCTTCCACTATTATATTTCCACTCAAACACCAGTTGATGTGCATATTTACGCTTCATGGTTAATAAGGCGTATGCGTGCTTTTTGTATATGTGTGAATTGTGAATGTGTGTATACGTGTCCGCGTGTACATATGTGTATTTGCATGTGTGTGTGTGTGTGTGTGTGTGTGTGTGTGTATGTGTGTGTGTTTGTGCATGCATGTGTATGTGTATGTGTGTGTATGTGTGTGTGTGTAAGTGTGTGTGTGTGTGTGTGTGCGTGTGCGTGCGTGTGTGTATGTGTAGGTAAGTGTGTGTGTGTATGTGTGTGTGTGTGTGTGTGTGTGTGTGTGTGTGTGTGTGTGTGTGTGTGTGTGTGTGTGTGTGTTTGTGTTTGTTTGTGTGTGTGTGTTTGTGTGTGTGTGTGTGTGTGTGTGTGTGTGTGTGTGTGTGTGTGTGTGTGTGTGTGTGTGTGTGTGTGTGTGTGTGTGTGTGTGTGTGTGTGTGTGTTTGCGTG
>Ga0307947_1002187_pt1 | contig 15661 bp, 22 predicted proteins | sample OrgLakmetagen232_FD_201840 | JGI IMG/M metagenome (GOLD analysis project Ga0307947, IMG submission 201840) | Saline water microbial communities from Organic Lake, Antarctica - #232 | ecosystem: Environmental > Aquatic > Non-marine Saline and Alkaline > Saline | place: Antarctica: Organic Lake...
TGTTTTGCTGATAGCCTTAAAGATCATGCGGCATGCTAAGTTGTGTCTTTCGGTGATCATGTTCCTTATTTGCGTGTGTTGGCACCCAGAAAGGATGTGCAGGGCACTGTCTACTTATGGGTAGAGGGGGCAAGTTTGACATGTTGAGAGTTTGAACAATACCGCACGTTTTTTATTATATAGGGTGCCTGTTCTGTATTTCATAATGTTACATTTGGTCTTAAAGGAAACATTGGATGATGTTAGGTAAGCAATGCTAGTGGCTCCATTGGCAGTACCGTCCTTTATTAGGGTCTAGTAGTACGCATGGTAGTTCGCTTCAGTTTTGGCATTTCCCAGTTTATGGAGAAGATGCATATGTGCTGGAAGGGCGTCACGGTGGTTTGTAGGTACCAAAGCCTTGGGGGAGGAGGATGGGTCATGTTTGTTGCATGGGTATGATTGTGGATTTGTGTTTATTTTCTATGTCTTCTTTGGCAAGCCAGTGGATGTTGTAGAAGGGATTTCCCTCAGGGCCTGCTATTCTGATGGAGGTATCTGCAATGTTGGCGTAGGTGGTGGCTGACTTTTTAGCAAGGGCGTCGGCATGTACATTACCAATAATACCGGCATGGGACTTTACTTTGAAGAAGTGGATGGGCGATGGTGATTGGCGGATTGCTTTAGCAATGGATTGAAGGACATCTCCTTGGATGTGGTGGCGATGGAGATTCGGATGTGATAGCTGCTTTTTTATCTAATGCAGTGATGTAAGGCTGTCTGTGGCTATATGTGAGTAGCCGTGTATGACTGCAGCTGCTATAGCTGCTAGCTCTGCACGTGAGATGGTGTTGGTTATACCCATGCCTTTTGGCTTACATAGTGGGAAACGTTTGAGTTAGGGTGGTATACACCTGATCCAGTGCCTTGCCCTACTTCATTCTTTTGGAGGCTGCCATCAATGTAGGTCCAATCCCGCCAATCTTTTACCTTACGGGTTAGGTTTTGGCTGGAGCTGTTTTGGGGTGCTTCGTCGATATACAATTATGAGGTTGGTCAGTGCTAATCAGGGCACTTGTTTCATCTGGGCCTTCTGGGGTTTGAGGGTGGTCATTGGGTAGCTTATTAAATGTGTTGAGTCCTGAGTGTTGTCCAGAACCTAAGGCTGTTTGGTAGGGATTGTTATGTATGTTTTGAATTTCCCACTTTGCCTTGCTTAGGGATTTCTTTGGCAAGTTCTTTTAGCCAGTCTTTGTTGTGAGCATTGAGGTAGACCCTGCCCTTGGTGTTCCATATGGCAATGATCTTCAATTCCCAAGTGTGTTTGGAAAGTGGTATTTGTATGTTGTTCCAGAAGGGCACTTTCGCATATTGGAGTTGGTTTGATGGGATGGTGCCCAGGAATTTACACTTGTGTGGATATTTATGGCAGAGTGATGCATAGGGATTTGTGGTCATATTTTTATTCTAGGAAGGGAGGAGCATGAATGTGGCTGTTTCCTCTGTGTTGACAGCAGCAGAGTAGATGGCGTGTCTTATTGTTAAGAGCATGGTGTTTTCATGGTAAATGGGATGGCAGATGGAGAACCCAGAGATTCGGGAGGAAAAGGCATTGGTGTTTGCCCCAAACATTTTGTCTCTTGGGTGCTCACTCCAGTAATGGGGAGATTCGGGGTCATATTCGAGGGGGGATGCCATTTTTTCTTTAGTGAATAGGGCCCACTTTTGAAAGGCGGCGGAGATGTGGGAGGGAAGTATCCAAGAGAACGAGTCTTTGATTTTTTTGTTCGTATGTTTAGAGGTCGAGATATTTTTACGAGCAATGAGGCCTACAAGTTCTGATGGCAAAGCTAATGGGAGGAGGCTGGACATGATTGTGAAGGCCGCTGCACTTTGCCTTATCAAAATCCTTTTGCAGTATGTGAAGGTGCTCGGGAGTAAGCATACCTTTACACTTTCTGTCGACAATGTAAGTACAGGCTACTGTGTCAGTGTACACTTCAGGAAGCATAGTGTCATCTGGGGAGGATAGGGTACTCTTTTCTTGATACTTCATGAGATCAATGGTTGTGATCCAGTATCCACAATGCCCTGTGGCCGTAATGTCTGCCTGTGGGTTGGTGGGTTGGATGTCAAAGTTGGCTCTGTTCCGGAGATCGACATTGTAGGGTTGGTACGTATTGCCCTATTGGGTGGCAGAGAAACCTTGTTTTTGAAGATCATTTAGGTGTTCATCTGGTGCAGGCTGTGAAAAGTTTGGTGCGGTGATATGCTCTTCAAACTTTCTGAGGCTCTGCTTGAAGCTTTCAAATGTGTTTTTTAGTTCTTCTGGCTCCCAGGTTGGGTTCCATGAGACCTCCACAATCTCTCTTTTCTGAGAGTCGAGGATACGGTTTTCCTTTTCATTTTGGTTCAATTTGATACAGGCAGGGCAGGCCCATGAATCATTGGCATCAATAGCTTTCGCGTTGCAGCAGCTTGTTATAAGCAAGCATTGCCAGTGGTAGGTACGGTTGCAGACGTCACAAATGTTAGAGCAGGTTTTGAGGGCTACCTTGTGTACCGACTCAATAAAATTTGTCAATGATATAGCCAAAATCTCAATTTGCTCTTCTGCAGGCTTTTCACTCAGGTGTTGCAGCCTAGCAGTGTTTCTGGCACTTTTATTTTGCAGTCCATTAAGAAACGCAAGGGCTTGCCTGTGAGCGGGAGTGAGTACAAGCAGGGTTTCCTCAAGCTCTTGTATAATGCCATGGGAGGGGTCAGAAAGGGCATGTGTAATTTATAACTGGTCTGGAGCGCTGACAGGGCAAGTAAGGGTGGCTTGTTTGGCAGCTTTTTTCGCTTGGGCTTTTACAATGTGAGGGATCCACAGGCTTAATGTGCAGGTGGGTCTGACAGCAATACAGCACATCTGCACACTCCTCGCAATGTGTAGAGCAAGTGTGTGCAGGAGGAAGGGGGGAGGAAGCATTCAGGGATAGTAGAGAAGCAAATTCCAGATATACACACCACAGCAAGTGCACAAAAAGTCTTGTTTTGCAACCAGGAGGACCTGACAACAGGCACACTCCTTACAAAGCATACAACATGTATAATCAGGATGGAGAGAGGGAAAGCATCCAGAAATAGTGGAAAAGCAAGCTAAACGTACACATACACACGCAGACAGACACACACACACACTTACACACACATTTCTGGCCCATTTCTGGTTCGCTTCTTAATTTTGCCCTAAAGTTGTGCTCCAGGTATGAAGTTTGTTGATTGTCTATCTTGTCTGTCTCAGTCGTACGTGTTACTGCCTGACCTGAATAGATTGTGTAAAACAAATGTTTGTGTATAGGGGAAGTAGTGATTACGTACCACATGACAAGAAAAGATGAGTTAGGGCTGGTTAGGGAATTTAAAAGTGAAAGAAGAACAGGGTAAAATTGAGTAAAACGAATGTTGCCTGCAGCATCTATATGTTAATATCACCACCTTATAAGGAATGCGTTGTTGCTCAAAGGGAAACCTGAGCTTGTACATTCTTACCAAGTCCTGCAGTTTTGCATCATCGGGTGGGCACATCTCATTCCTGACTTCGCATATGTTATGTAAGCACAAGCAAGCCAGAATCATGAAATTTTGATTCTTTAAGTGCAGCTCATTTTCTTTTAATAGTGCACGCCACCTTGTCTTTAATCTACCAAACGCTTTTTCAATCACATTTTGCATTGCCGCATGCTTCCTATTGAACCTCTCTTTATTTCTATCCTGACCAGCAACCCGTAAGCGGGAAGTACAAAAGATGTGCAGGCATACGCAGAATTTGCAATGATTTGGAACGGCACTTGAGTACCCAATACAAGGGAGCGTCCCCTTCACAACACGCTTCCCAAATTATGAAGTGATCCTTAATAATTATTGCTTAAATATATTGCTGTCTTGCATACTTCCAGGATTGCCTTATAGGACTTCAATAAACCGACCGAACTGATCACATATAGCATATAGCATGCACATTAATTGAGGGGAAGCCTTTGCGGCAATGGTGAGCTGCATTGCCATAAACAGGAGTCTGTGTGCCATCCATTGCCCCTATTACTTGAGGAATGGCTGCTCCACCTCACTTAGTTGCTTGATAGCCAGGCTGGAGGAGGCCTTTGTAATCCAAACTAAACTATTTAAGCTTAGTTCCTAGTTTATAAAACCCTGCTGCATTTCGCTTCATCCCCTCAATGGTAGTTAGTAAAAGCACAATAGCTATGAAATTCATTAAAGCATTAAGACCATGCACTGCCTCTTGCACTGTAGAGGGGGCAGGATGCATCATTATTCTTGAGTTGTAGGGGTGATCTATCGGGGCCGCATAACGCGTTCGGTCTGTTGAACCTGGGATTTATGATGCTGGCCTAGCATAAGGGACTATTACAAGTAATTTACTTTACTTTACAAACTATGAAAGCTGATGGGTTTTCTGCCTGGGGGCACTTCAACTGGGCATTTGTACCTCATTTTGGAGGAGCCAGAATTTGATGCCACCTTTCCCGCCCGATACCTCCGCGCCCAGTCCACGGATTGCCCCGCGCTCAATGCAGGATGTCATAGCTAAATCTCAGCTGCTCACTGCTCCAAAAATCTCCCTTTGTAAACCCTTTGTTGAATAAGCTGGATGGCCCGTCTAACTATTAGTTGATGTATTGAGTCTTTTACCTTGCAGTGACGGTGATTTGTTCTGACAGTGTACTTTGTTTTCATAGGTTGAGTCCATCTATGTCTAAACTATGCTGTGCTCATTCTCCTTGATTCACGAAATGATACGCTTTCGAGCTCAAACAATAACAGTACTGTCACGACGAATCATGGTACCAGCATAAGCAAGGATTGCATTTATGAGTTTATGAGCCATATGGGTACGCCCCGAAGGCATTTGACCAGAGGGCATTCAACGCCCCGAGGAGATGGTACTCAGACATGCAGTCTGAGGAAAGAGAGAGTTTGTTACAAGAGGACCATCTAAACTGGCCAAACAACCAAATAACCGTAAAATCGTTGCTCACATTATAAATCCCAGGGAAAATCACACGATTCGTCCATGCCACTGATTTAGCATGACAGTACTATACCTGTAATCCGCTACTTGCCCATACGCTTTCGTAGAAGCGCGCACACAAAAACCATAAGCTCCCCCAGGCGTAGAGCCGTACTTTCACAACAGACAAAGATCGACTTGCCATCAATAAAAGAATCAAAGTTCGCTTATTTTTGGGTTCCTGCGCTTCACCTTCAGCTTTGATTTGCGCTGCTGCGCATTGCTAATGCCCACTTCATTTGCAGTGTCCATCACGTCCTTTGTTGGCACAGCAGAGGCCACCACGTTCCCACCCGCTGCAATACTTTTTCCCGGCCCTCCTCCTCCCGCTACAGGCTGGTGGACACCAGACAACCCTGTGTGTACAATAACAAAACCAGGCTTGTGCGACTACGCCGTACTAGAGTGATTTTTTTATCGTACTTACGGTACCGTACCGTATTACGCCGAACTGTACTGAACTAAGCTGGTGGAGTTGACTAGTACGGTCCCGAACAGTACAAGACGGTGGTCACCGTACAGCACGTTTTTGGTGCAATTTGGCCATTTGGCTCCAATTCTGGCCCAAAACAATTGTTTTCTCTTTACAACAATTGTTCATGTATAAAACGCTAATTGTTAACCAGGAATCAAGCACTGCGTCCGACTTTGAGTTTCCATGCAAGCCACTGCTGGGTTCTTCCCTCGAGCTGATGCAGCCCCAACCCAGCCTCAGGGTCATCCAGGGAAGCATTGTATGGCTTCAACACATGAGAGGAGCATGCGGGAGGTGGAAATGCAAGGTGTTGGGGCGGAGAGACCATTCTGAGGCCAAAGTTGCACTGGCAGTGCCAGCTTGGCTTCGTGCTGTACATGTACCGCATTTTACCGTCTAGACGGTAAAATACAGTCACTAAACTTCAAAAATACGCCGTCTTGTACAAAAAAGACGGTTCGTACCGTACTGGTGTACCGTCTGACCGTCTGAGCACAAGCCTGAACAAAATACATAGGGTTGGCCAGAACCGTATAATTATATATATACGCCACACATTATATACGTTCCGTATATATACGGCTGTAAAAATAAAAATTCTCCGTATCCGGACTCGTATGACCGTGCGTGAATTTAAAATGGCATATATGTATACGCTGTATAATACGTATATATATACGGTCTGAATGAGTGGTCAAAAGCGACCTTCCACCGGCCTTGGAGTCCAAAGCCCGTGTATCCGGGCAATTTTTTACAGTTGTTTTGTGCTATTTAACAGCCGTGTCCCGTGGAAGAGAGTCCCTCACATAATTCAACAGCAGCCAACCAGGTTTGACAGCAAGGTGCTCAGCAGCAGATACAGAAGCACCAGAGTGGAGTATAAGCAGGGCATGCAAGCCAGCCCCACTAAAGGTTTCCAGGGCGGAGATGATGCAGGAACAGAAACGGCAGACACACATTCTCGTGCACGCATCCCCTGCACGCGCCCACATACGCAAACATACGTGCACGCACACCTGTGCACCGATACACACGCAAACACACACGTACGTGTACGTTGACGCACACGTACACGCATGCATGTACGGACCTCAGCACACACACAAATGCGTACGCACATGCAAGCACCCATGCATGCATACAACCATAAGCAAGCACGCGCACACGCACACACGCGCACACGCACACGCATGCACACAAACACGCATGCACACACACATGCACACGTAAGCATGCACACGCACACGTTTGCATGCAGGAACCCCAGCTCGCGCGCAAATGCACACGTACATGCAAACACTACACACATACACGCACCACACACATAAGCATGCACACGCACATGCATGCACACGCACATGTACACGCAAGTATGCACGAATCCCAGCACGCGTGCAAATACACACACGCACTACACATGCATGCATGGACATTTTTTGCACACACACACACACGCGCACACACACGTGCATACACAAACAGGGTAATTTGATGTGGTGGGGGAAGAAGAGGGGTCTCGTGACAGTGACCGTGTGTGCCTGTGTGCGTTGTATGGGTTTTGGCCTCTTTGGGCAAGCATAGCTCCCCGACCTTTCATTTTTGGTTAATATAAATGGGGTACACGATCAGAGCTTTTCAACAGCTACAAAATGACCCCCATACATTTAATGCTGAAAAGGTCGAAGTTTCCCCATATACGGTTTATATACGGTTTACCGTACTGTACCGTAACTAATCCGAGATATGAAAAACCCCAATTATCAAACCCCAAAGCGATCAATGCGAGGGGGGCACACATAATTAATAAACGCAATGCAAGCCTATGCGAGGTCCTTCTGGCCCTATGAGCTGCACCTACATGCGTGTGCACGCGCGTGTGTGCGCGTGCGCATGTGTGCGTGCGTGCACGTACGTGTGTGCTTGTGTTTGTGTGTGTGTGTTGTGTGCGCGCGTACGTGTGTATGTGTACGTGTGTGTATACATATGTATACATGTCCCATACATGTGTGTGTATGTGTGTTTGTGCATGGGGTACGTCTGCATGCATGCGCATGTGAAGGGATTGAAGACGCCCTTCCCCTTGGTGTCCTTTCTCCCCAAGAGAGGGCCAGCCTCCCAAGCTGTCTGTACACCTTGGGGGCCTTGAGGGGCGGCTTGGGAGGCTTTCCCGGCCTGTCCCCGTTTATGCTTGAAATAATTAATTGATTGTAATGCGAGCTTCGCGAGGCCCTAGTAACCTAGTTACTTGAATTGCTCCCAACACACCGCGAGGGGGTCAAAAAAGTTTGTGTAGCGCGGTGATATAAGTACTGTACGGTATACGGTTAATACGTACATATTCGGCCAGCTTCAAAAATACAAAAAGAGGATCAAATTATAAACGAGTATTTGTAGGCGATAGAGGACTGGCCTATCCCAAATTATGCTGCCTGTGTCATCACTACCACCAAGAAACTGTGAAGAAGATTTGACATAGACACAAACATCTCTCTGACTACTAGTCAGTGAACCTGATCCTCAAACGTCCACAATTTAAGCTGAAATAAGAGCAACTTACACTAATTGCTAACCGTGAAGGTTATTAACGGTAGAAGTTCAAGCTTGGGAAAATGCGTGTGATATAAACGAGAAAGTTTACAGCGACAAGTCCTTTTTAGACTGGGACTGCACAAACACGCATTGCAGTGGTTGCGTTACAAACTACAAGTCTAAACAAGCTGAAACAAAGTGGATGCTCTGGAAATCAGCAAGCTTCAGACAGCTGTTCTGATCTTTGTGGATTTATTACAAGTTTGACGGCTTGAGCACTCCTTTCCTAAATCACGCTCATCCTCTGGCAATCTCTGCAGTCTCTTGTATATTTCCTTAATTACTCAACCTGCACAGCCATCAAGCTCGACCTGTACAGCGGTTAAGAACAGAAAAATTGCAACCCATGCATAAAGGGGTCGAAAGGCCTGCTTGCTGGAAGCTGTTGCATCAGCTACCTGTCTACGTACGCTTAGGACCCAGTGCACCCTTACCTGGCTGCCCGCTCTCTCCTGCCGCATCTTCGGCTTCCTGGCTGTCCACACTGGAGCCTTCATCTGCGACAAAGATGTAATGTTGATCTCCTATACAAATTGCTGTTTGCTATAACTACCTTCTCCCTTTGCTGGTTTCCTCCTTGCCTGACAACACCCATAGTCACGCATACACAGCGCATACCACTTGCTAATTTGATAAATGAGTAGGTATTATTGTATTTAGGGAGGTCGGCCCATCCAAAGCCCTTATTACGTACCTGAACTACTTTCACTCTCACTAGACGAGCCCGCTTCCACGCCCTCGTAATTGTCGGCCACAGGTTGCCCGGTTGCTATTGCCTGCACAGATTTGACTAAATTTGTAATTTCTGTCACCCTTTAAGATCATGCGAATTGTGCAGTATGACAGGCGCAAGGCTTTCCTGCATGGATCTGTCATAATAACTGACACATTCGTAATTTCTGACTCGCTCAGTGGCCTTCAAAAATTCTTGCTGACCACACCATTGTAAAATTTCATTAGGCCTAGCACAGAGGTATATTTTGGAGCTTTGCAAAGACACCATTAAAATTCTCATTATGTCCTCTTCTGGCATTGCGCAATAACCACTGACAACAAAATCAATCAAGGCAGTGAAAACCACTCCCCACGTGAAATAAGGAATTGCATGAATCGGGCAAATTAATCTCTTCCTCCATGAGAACCGCTGAAAAGCAGCAGCTTGAAGGATACTTCCTCTTTAAATTACCTGCTCAGCCGCTCGTATTGCATCTGCATTTTTCAGGTCCAGTAAGCCACATGTCAGGTCCTGCAGTCGGGTGCTAAAACGCATTGCATTATTCAGGATACATCATAACTGCTTGTTTTCATATAAACAGTCAAAGCACCTACCATTTCGACGTAGCCACCCTCTTGGCCTTCCTCAACTCCCTCGATGTCAAATGATTGCGGATCTGCTGCCTGCAAGCATTCGAAAGTAAGAGGTAATAAGCACAAAATATGTTAAGCTAAAAAAGTGACTATTTTCACACAATCAATTAGCTGTAGTATGCGTAAACACGGCAAATAACTTTCATCATATCTCTCTACGTAGGCAAGCTGTTACGAGTTCACAGGCTTGCAATCATAGTTTATTCGATGCAGAACAAATTTGCAGCTACGGCTGTGTCACTGTGCCGGTTACATAACACAGCTAAACGTCTGCGCCCACGACAATGCACCATTTGCCCGAGGGAACTGTGGGTCGATTGTTTCAATTCATTAGATGTTGAGCTTACTGTATTGTTGCTGAAAGTACTGCGCTAATTTCAACTGTTAACTGTTGAGCCCCCCCGCAATGCGAAGTATGATAACTACCGTACAAACATGTACTCACCGTTCCCCCCCCCCACTAAATATTTTACCAAAACTCAGTAACCACCACCCCTAGAAATATTTACCTTATATCTAAGTTCAGCAACCACCCCCTCTAAAAGGGGCGTTAGCAGGGGCGTTTTTATGCTACATCATTTGTTGCAAGCACAGAATGCAATGCCAACTACACAATCCTGCAACCAAGGCCTGCCTGGCTTGTTCTTCACTCTTCCGCCTCTTGCTCGGCCCGGACCGCTCTTGCCTGCTGCAAGCGGACGAGTTCGGTGCCTGCTGCTGCTCCTTTGCAGGCAAGCCGACCTCGCAGGGGCAGGGGTGGAGCGGGGGGGGCTGGACCGCTCATTGCTGCTCTACAATTAATATTTTACACTACCGTCCCTAAACCGCCACCCCTAAAATAATACACAATCAACCACCGCTTTCACAGTAAAACCTCACCGCCACCTCCAAAAAACGTTACTTAGAGGCGGTGATATACCTTATGTACAGTTTTAAGAACCCTCACAAACTTGACTTTGAATGGGAAACTATTGGTTGGAGCCTGCAGGTCTTTAAATTCAAACTCTGCTAAGGTGCACTTTTTGCTATTCAACCCGAAACAAATTCTCCCGTTTCATAAGTGGGTAATGAAAGGAATTGCAAACTCAAGAAGCAGAGTTTAATGCAAAGTAGAGTACACAAAATGCCTAAACTTCGCAAAATGTTAAAAATATATCCCAATGTGTAATTTTGGTCTTGCAAAGCTCAAGCACTTGCGTATAAATGCGCATTTCTTTGGCACCCTCAGGCCAGTTGTACATGCAATATCTGAAGTACAGTACTGATCTTAAATAAAGCTTACAAAAAATATGTATTGGTGGCTCATTGTCCGCAATGCTGAAAGTTAAATCCTGTGACATAAGAGCCTTTGCTGACTCCTTGGCATTTTAGGATTAGTTTGAAGCTTGTCCTAGATCCTTTCAAGCCTTGACACTCAGGTTCAACTCTCATACACTGCCTTGATCCTCCTTACAAACAAAAATTATTTCGCATCCATTCTGCACTGATACCGGTCGCTGCAAGTCCTTCAGAAATGTTTGTGACACATCAGTGAGCTCACACTTGCAATACCCACGCAATTATGCACACCTGCAGCTGCTGCTCAAGCTCTTGGTTTGCTTCATGCATGCGTGGCATGAATTGTCGCAGCTTGTCTAAAACTGTATGTGAAAGTGTGTGAATGTGTGTATGGGTGCAAATGTAAGTGTAATGTTTTTGTGAGTATGCATGTGTGCATATGTGTATGAGTGTGTAAGTGAGTGGATGTGTGCATGTGTGTATGTTGGATGTGTGTGTGCATGTGTGTGTACGTGTGTGTATGTGATTATGTGTGTGTGTGTGTGTGTGTGTACGTGTGTGTATGTGATTAGGTGTGTGTGTATGTGTGTGTATGTGGGTGTGTCTCGTTCTCAGGCGTCACTGTTGGCACTCACACCTGAGCTAGGAACCACTGGCCCTATATTGGGCTTTCCTGCTTGGCCTGAAGCAGGTGTCTGCAAGTTGAGCCGCCGTTCTGCAGAGCAGAAAGGGAAAGGCAGCATGTCGCCGCGGCAGTGGCCATACATGTCTCATGCACACTCTGTACTGAATAGCGCACCAAGGCCACTGGGTCCTGGCTTTGGATCTTCTAACTTCTCTCTGTTCATGCTGATAGAGCAGCACAGGATTGAAATCGAGGTTTGCCTAATATCAGCAAGCTTAATGCATGTAATCCTTTAATTATTTATATGGTTAAAATATAGTACATCTGCGAAAAAAAATGCTGCCGCTTGAGAGGAAGGCAAACGTCACGAGTAATCCTTGTTCCCGTCCTCTGTTGACCCCCTATAGACTAAGCATACCATGCAACAGCAGTATACACCCACTACCACCCCAATGCAAGCGGCCATTGCCCAGGCTGCTGCAGCAGGCATACCAAGCAGCTCCGACCTCTCTCCTCTCACAGCAGCAGCCAAGCAAGTCCCCGTCATTAAGATGCGTTGCTACATGCGCTTCCTCGGGGGCCATGCCCATACCGGACGGAGATGTGCCGGCAGAAGCAGCTGATGTGCGTCTCCAGCACACACACACACACGCACACACACACACACACACATACACACACACACACACACTCACACACACACGCTCACGCACACACATACACACAAGCGCACACACACACACACGTGCTCACACACTGCACGTATTCACACACATATTCTCACACATGCTAAGACACCCGCACCCACACTCACACATACACACATATTTACACGTACACACACACTCGCACACACACATTGATTGTACTAATCACATGTACAATCGCAGGGAGCAGGCTTTGTTGCATCAGTCCTGAATGTGGTGCGTGGGTCTTGCTCCATTTAAAGCAGCAGAGTTTGCCAGCAGCATTTTAGTTATCAGCTTATTTCACAAAAATATTGCTTACCTGTGACACTGCTACATGTTGGCTTGTGTTGAGCATGACGCAACAGTGGCTGCCACTGCCTTCAGGTCAATTTAATGATGGGTGTTGGTCTGCTGTCCCTGCCCTTCGGTGAGTTCGCTAGTAATACTTGTATGTGTATGTAGTAACGCACAAGCATTCCTCTTTCAGATTAACTTACACACCACTTTCTTTATTTTAAACCGGAATGCAGCTTTAAAAAGCTCTGGATGGGTGGGAATTGGCATCCTCTGGGTGATGGCGTTCATCACTAACTACACAGGTAATTTCAGGTCTTGGAGGAGGAGGGCCTGCTCTGGGTGCTTTGCATTCCTGACCCAACGACCAGACACACACACGCACACGTTGTTTCTGAAGCAGCCTTGAAGAGGATGGGTTCGTAAGAAATGACAGCTGCGCGTCGTGTTTCTTTTTTTGCTGCTTAGCACACGCGTGTTGTACCTGCTTGTAGGCAAGGCGCTTGTGGAGTGTGCAAACAAAGTAGCAGAGCAGCGAGGGCAGCCGGGCACAGTCGTGGGGTATGAGGATATTGCCGAGGCAGCCTTTGGCAAGCTGGGGAGGGCTCTTGTCAGTGCAATTATCTACATCGAGCTGTTTGGCACCTGCTGCGTGTTGTTTATTTTGGAGCAGGTACGCGTCGCTTGTTTATTTGTGTGATTAAGGCTCGTATTGCTGCATGAATAAAAGGTTGGCTATGCAAACCTGTTGCATTGATCTCCCATTTACCTGCAGGACAACATGTTCAACCTCTTTGGTACAGCTCTCAACCTTTCGCCCCCATACTTCTTGGCCATCGCTGCGGCCCTCATGATTCCCACCGTGTGGCTGCCCAATCTGTCTGCGCTCTCCTTCTTGGGAATTTTTGGTGTTGCAGCCACAACGACCGTGGTCGCCTCGGTGCGCGCTAAGCCTGGGCGTGGGAACTGTGTGTTTCGCTGGTGATGGGTAAATATTAGGTTCCAAGGTTCTATGCTGGTAGAGTGCAGGCCTGTGCTAGTTTTAATATTTTACGATAATTGCTGGCAAGTTAGGCGCCAACACAGGGCACCATTGCACTGTTTGCCAACGGCTACTTTGTGTTTTTTTCATTGAGCTCTCAGTGAGCCTTCGTCTTTTTTCTTTGTTGCAGGCGAGGCCTGAGGGTCAACTAACAGGCCCACAAGTCAATTACAGGCCCACAAACTTATTAACAGTGGTCCGTGTACCTCTGCTTCCCCCCTTTCAGGTGGCCTACACCTTGTTTACCGGTAACTTCATCGCGGGTGCCCTCACTACTCCTGCTGTCTGGGCTTCCTTGCCGCTGGTGTTCGGCATTATGACTTTCTGCTACTCCGGCCACGGGGTCTTCCCTTCCATCCAAGCCTCCATGCAAAAGCCCTCAGACTTCCCAAAGGTTTGCACTTGTTCCTTGCACTAAATAAGTATTCTTTCTTGGTTTGCTAGCTCATTTCAACTTAAACTCGGCAATAGCAAAATACACTTGCCTTCCTCTGCACGCTCGTAGGTGCTGAACGTGGCATTCTTCATAGTAGCTTTCTTGTGTTCGTTCATCGGGGGTGCTGGCTACTACATGTATGGCACTGCAGCTGCGGACATCATCATCTTCAACATGCCTGGCGTGCTTGCTCTGATCTGGTGTGTTATTTGTGCTTGAAAATACAAAAAGCCACTCAAATGTGTCATGAGCAATATGCATTGCTGAACACACATTTACATTGCATCACCTGTACTGCAACACTGTACCGTTTTTACAGTCATCACCTGTGTACTGTTGCTGTTATATCACCTGTACTGCAACACTATACTGTTATATCACCTGCAACACTGTACTGTTTTAAAAGTTACCACCTGTACTGTTGCTGTTATATCACCTGTACTGCAACACTGTAACTCTACACTTCAATAACCAACCAAGAACCTCTTTCCGCATCTGCACCTTGCTTTTCTGCAGCTCCTGTCTTGTCCTCATCAACCCTGTAGCTAAATTTGCGCTGACAATGGAGCCAATTGCCGCTGCCGCCAGCACGTCAGCAGGTGAGGCAGGGTTAAGATCAACAAGGCAGCTGGTGCACTGACTAGCCACATAATCAGCGCACAACGAGCCTCTGCCCGTACCTCCAAACTTGTGCCTAAACCCCTGCCTCTGGATCCCCACACTCATGACTTCTACCTTATAGTACAAGGTGTTTCAGGTTTTCTTGTTGTTCGTCCGCAGGTGGGGGCAAGCCTCTCTCGGGTGTCCCCCGCATCGCCTTGCGGACAGGGCTCGCTTTTGTCATCCTAGCAGCCGCAAAATCGTTGCCCTTCCTGGCCTACGTCATGGCCCTGGTGGGCAGCTTCATGACCATTTCCGTGTCCGTGACCTTCCCTGCCCTGTGCCACCTCATCCTTCACAAGGGCGAGCTCTCGCAAACAAAGGTATGAGGCCCGTCTTACATGGTAGTTGTGCCAGTTACAGAACAGAGAACAGAGGTTGGACATTTAGAGAGCTCGGCCGGGAGGGTCCGGTGACCATAACCTATGGACACGTGTTAAGCCGAATGCAATTTAAATGTAGATAATCAGAAGCCTGTCGTCAAGACTTATCAATTGGTATGTGAATAAGTCCGTTCGGAGGGAGTGGCGGATGTGAGGGTTCAAGGGCTTTTTGGAGACCCCTTCAGAATGTTCCTGGGTCATTTTCTCATACAGTTTTGCGCTTTTAGTATTGCAAGGCAGGAGGGTTCAAAAATTAAAACCATGACAGTCACGTGTAAATTTTTCTCGGCCCAAAATGACCCCCCCCAAACCCCCATCCTGACCCCCCATACAACTAAAAAGGGTGTCTGTCTGCTCAGAATTCAAACAGCTATCTGCCTGCACAGTTTTCATGCCAATTAATGCAATACCTAACGAGCTATAGGGCAAAAACTGGTTTGCGCACGCTCTTGCACTGACCACCTGTTTAGTGCACAAATCCAGCCTACACCTTTGCCAAAGCACTTTTATACTTCAATCATGCAACTTATGCATAATGCAATGCGTGAACTGCAAGTTTGGAATCAACTGCTAGTGTTGCCTGAACACAACCCCGCGGCCTACTTGGGGACATTCCATGCATTTCTATGGCACCCAGACCCCCCCCTTTATCAAATCACCCAACAAGGGTGCCGATTGACTGGGCTTGAGCCTAGGATTAAATATATTTTTTATTTTTCGTGAAGGTGGCCCAGTAAAATTATGGAGACCCCCCCCAATATTCCCC
>Ga0307947_1002192_pt1 | contig 15645 bp, 17 predicted proteins | sample OrgLakmetagen232_FD_201840 | JGI IMG/M metagenome (GOLD analysis project Ga0307947, IMG submission 201840) | Saline water microbial communities from Organic Lake, Antarctica - #232 | ecosystem: Environmental > Aquatic > Non-marine Saline and Alkaline > Saline | place: Antarctica: Organic Lake...
ACACACACACACAAGACGCAAGCCATATGCAAGCACAGGTTCAATGGTGACCATTCTCCTCCCTCTTTTCTTTTTGTTACCCTTGAAAGAAGACCTCAGAGTGCAATCCTGATCTCCTGAGTTCCAAGTACTCGGCACTTTCAAGTATATTACTTTAAAAAGAAGGGAGCGGTTGAAGTGCGGTTGAAGCGGTTGAATTCAACCGCGCGGTTGAAAATTTTTCAACACAACCCCTGCGGTTGATCGGCAAAATTTCAACCGCATTTCAACCGCGGTTGAAATCAACCGTTTCAACCGCACTCCAACCGAGGCCTGAAATGTCTGACGATGGTGAACGTGCATTAGAAATCGGTCCCTCAGGCAAAGCAAACCAGTTGTGATCAGCCACAGACTTTTTAAAACAAGAGCAAGGATTTTGACCATGTGCCTCTCTCCAAACTGCCTGATGCCTGGATCTCAAGTCTATGCGCAAATTAGAAATATTCAGCTTCCGGCATTGCAATAAATCACTACTGTATACAGTGCCATTCTGCAAATCACCAAAAGCATCCTTCATCTGTCTAGTCCAACAATTAGAAGCACCAGAATTCCCAAGGGAATTATCTGCTTTCATAACATCGCGTAAAGTATTGCTGTTTGAATCAACCATCCTGTTCCAAAATTTGACAGCTGACCTGAACCAGTAGAATTGCAAGGGTTCCTGCGCGCATTCTCGAAGCACACACCAGTTTGCAGAAGTAGATTTAAATCCCAAAATTCTCTTTTAAAACGCCATGTGTGCGACCTGCAAAGGGTTTCTGAAACCATTGTCATGCTTCAGAAATTGCGTAGACCAAATCTGACTGGCATACATGCCAGCTGACAATGCATATGTCTTGAAAAGCCACAACATCGCATGAGGCCTGTCAGAAATCCTCTTTTCACTCTACGTAAAGCTGCCTCAAAGCATGGGTCGCAGCATGGTGTAAGTTCATGTGCTTATCAAATAACATTCCCAGGTAGGTTAAAGAATCTCTCTCTTCAAGCTCCTGATTGTAGAGACGAAAAACAGGAACTGCGGAATTTCGGTACGCATTAGATTTAGCTATATAGGATTTCTGCACATTTACTGTAAGTCCTTTCCTGGCAGCATACGATTCCAGTCGTCTCAGCATTTTCTGCAATTGGACTGGGTCATTTGCTGTCAGGGTCAGGTCGTCAGCATAGGCAGAGCATGTGAGTTACCCTGAGCCCCTCAGTGCCACTAACAGCACCCATAAAGCTAGTCCCAAACTCATCATCCACATCATTGATAAAAAGGGAAAAAAGGAGAGGAGATAAAGGACATCCTTGGTTGTTTTACACCTCTTAAAGGCGCAGTGGAATTATTGGTACTGGTAGTTTTGGCACCATCAATCAAAACATACTCGTCTCCATCGTACATTTGTTTGATAACATTGACAAGGTGAGTGGGCATCCTGGTTCCTGATATTACTTAAATGATCCAAAGGTGTGGTCTGTCAATAGTGTCATACGCTTGTTGAAAATCAATAAAGGCCGTGTGAAGGTGTGAACAACCCTTTGGTTTAATCTGTTTGGCAGCGTGGACTAAGTGCCTTAAAATAAACATAGGCTGGATCGTGCTACGGTCTGGATAGAAGCCAAATTGCGTGTCAGGAACTTTTCGGTTCTCAACACACCACTTGGTCACCATTTCTCTCAAGGCGTTGGCGTGCAGTCCATACAAAGTCCCACTCACAGCCATGCGGTAGTTGTTGCGATCAAGCTTATATCAAGCTTATAGCATTTTTTGTAAAGGGGGGAGATCTTGGCTTTCGTTCCAGCAAGCAGGAATACGTTTCTCACTCAAAGCAACATAGAAGGTTGGCAAGAAGAATCACATTGTTGTCTTCTCATATATTTCTCACATCTTTCTCATTCGTATTTCAAAAAAGGAACATTAGAATTCTTCAAACCCAGGTGAAGAAGAGGCAGTCATCTTACCCAAAAATTGCAGAGAGAAAAAATGGAAAAGTGGTGGAAATTAAGCACTTATGAAAGCGTAAATATACGATTGAAATCAGTCAAAATTAAATTGACCTGCTTAATGATTTTAATGTTTCCTGATTGTTGAGGCCGCCGACACGATGCCTGAAATGGCTGAAAAGTGGTCCTAGGGAATCCAGTATGAAGTTTGGCCACATCCTCCGCTTCAACGTAGTGGTGAGTGCTGCCGAAAAACAGCAACAACTCAAGAGTGTTGCTGAAGAACACGAGTGACCGTGTCCAAGTTCATATTGAGGACGTACTTTATGTGTGCCCCGCTACTTAATGCGCCCTACTGCTACTTTGTGCCCCACTGCGATGTGCATTGAGGACTGCTATGTGCATTGAGGACGTGCTTTGTGTGTGCCCATGTGCATTGAGGACGTACTTTGTGTGTGCCCCACTACTTGCGTGCCCCACTAATGTCTGCGCCCCACTCCTTGTGCGCCTCACTGCTATGTGCGCCCACCTACTATCTGCGTCCCACTACTTTGTGTGCCCCACTACTTACTGCGCCCCACAACTTTGAGCGCCCCACTACTTATTACTTGCCTGCACAGGAGGAATGGCGTCCCCACTACATCCACTACCCTGCCTTGAAGAAGCTAATATTTGAGATTGCTCGACTAGAGCAGGAGCAGGCTCAAGCAGGGGGCCATGAGGGCCCCGTTGTGCTGACAGACGAGGAGCACTTGCTGGGCGGGTATGCCAATTATGAGGCAGCCATCTCCCAAAAAGAGGTAGGCAATGGTGAATGTTATTTGCAGCAATTGCGCATGCACCCACATGCCAACAAAAATGAAGTTCACACCTGAAATAGTTTCTTTCACACAAACAGTCAGAGTTGGTATCTGAAATGGACCGGGAGCTGGCTGACATCATTGCTTTCACACTGCGTAAGGAGGCAGAGCTGGTAAGTTTTTCCACTCGTAAAATGCGTTGCTTGGTAATTACGTTCAGATGTTCCAGGTCCAACTTCTTTTATGAGCCTTAGGTTGTGAAACCGACTAAGCAAATAGCTGTCTCATTGACGTATGCACAAATGGCATTGGGAAGAGCACGCACAGATGCACTGACACACAACATATGCACACAGGCCAGCCAACTAGAGTCTCTGGATCTGGAAGTCCACAGCCTGGAAAAGCAGCAGGCTGGCCGCCAATTAGCCCGTCGTAGCTTTGAACCGCTGCCAGACCTGCCTGAGGAGGAGGGGCAGGTGCGCGTATGCTTACGTAGTGTGTAACATGTACACACATGTATTGCACACACGCATGAACACACATGGACACACTTGAACTTATGCGTCTAAACACGCATGTCCGCGTACACACGTCTGCGTACACACAGGATGGGCCAACAGGGGAGGCAAACGGAATGGGGGATCGTTCAGCGAGAGGGAGGTTCACAGACACAAGGAACTCGTTTGCACGGGCCATGTCTGCTGCCCCCAACCTTGCTCCCTCAGGTAGTGAAGTTGAAAAGAAGAGCAGTGTAGGAGTGCAGTGTAGTGATGTGATCTCTTTTGGAGTGCAGTGCATGTCTGGCTTTTGCCAGGAGGTGCCAGTAGGGACGTGTTGCACACCAATGCCTTTTCTCCCACCACCGCTGCCTCCAGTGCCTCAACCCTATTTTGTTGATGGGCAAGCAAGCGCACCCAAGCAAACACCTATACAAAGCGCATATACCGCACTAGTACATTTAAACATGTCACATACAAACACACACATACACACTCACACACAAACAACATACACACATACACACACGCACAAAAACAACCACAACCACACTCGTGCGCATATACACGCACATACACATACTTACAAATACATGTAGAGCGAATACAAGTGCACACACAAAAATACACAGGTTCTCCTTTTGAAGCAGCAGAAGAGGGCCAGTCACCCATTCCTCTAGCTCGATCTATGTCTGTCTCGTCCGCTGCCATGCGTCCGGAGCGTGTGCGCATGTGGGCAGCTGCTCGAAAGGGTGAGGAGGGAGGACCTTGTCTTCGTGCTTTCTGGTGGAGTTCAATTTAGGTTGGCCACGACCGTATGCAAGCACCGTTTATGACCGCACGTGCAAGTTTCCCTGCCAGAAGTACCGGCTGATACAAATGTGTATAGGTATTAAGATCTAGCCAACCCGATGTATGTCGTGCTTTTGCCCAGAGCCTAAGCTGTGAAACGCTCCATGGAACCGACAAGGCGTCGCATGTTGCAGCCCTTAGAGAATCAAGCAGCTATGGTATGCAATTTACAACTCCAGGTTACATGTTTAACACAAATCACGTCATTAAGTTACACTTGGTATCGGAGCCCAATTTCTAAATGGCCCTGGGTTTTTTATTGTTGCATGGACCATAACTGGTGATTTCTGAGCATCTTTGAATGCGCTGCTGTGCCCCATTTTGGTCATGCATTTTTTTAACCGTGCCGCTCAGATGGCACAGATGTGCTATTTAAATGCAACGCTGCTTCAAAGCGCAGGTGGCCGTCGTCGGAGCATGGGCCACAACGCCACGCAGTTGAGCGACCTGCAGCAGCGCTTCACTGACCTCTACACCAGCTTGAATGACCTACTTGAATATCTGCAGATCAATCGAGAGGTGCGTGTGTGTGCGGGTGCATGCATGTGTGTATGTGTTAGTGTGTGTGCACGTGTGTAAGTGTGCGTGTGTGTTTGTGCATGTGCGTGTAGGAAATGAAAGGAATTATGGAATGTCCCTGCTCTGGCAGTGAGACTACTTTTCCCAAATCCAAAAAAAATTTATGGAAAGTTCCTGCTCTGGCAATGAGACTACTTTTCCCACATCCGAAAAAAGGAATTATGGAAAGCTCCTGCTTGGCAGTGAGACTACTTTTCAAAAGGAATATAGAAAGTCTCTGCTCAGGCAGTGAGACTACTTTTCCCACATCCAAAAAAAGGAACTATGGAAAGTTCCTGCTCAGGCAGTGAGATGACTTTTCCTACATCCACTTGAAAAAAGGAGGAAATGGGCAATTTAATTTTCCTTGGACACGAGGCTCTGTAGCCAAAAGTCACAGATGAGGATGAAATGGGTTATGGGATGAGGTGCAGTACATTGCTAGCAAGTGATGCAGTGTGGATCAGTGCAGAGCAAGCGAGTGCTGCAGTGCGGATAAGTGCAGTGCAAGCAGGTGATGCAGTGTGGATCAGTGCAGGCTTGTTGGTGTGTATTTGTGCCAGTATTGCCTGCTGTCGCTGTGATGTATTCATGGATCTCAATTATAACTATGTGTGGATGTGTGGACCGTAGGAATTACACCCCGCATAAACATTGTTTCTTGCCCTGCGGGGTGACTGCGGTATTTTGTAGTATATATTTGTTTTGACTATGCGGGGTTGTCCGGGGTTGGTGAAATTAATCCTTTCCGGGTCGCTACCGGTCATGAACAGTGAGAAGTATACCCCCCGCCTCGCCCCTGTCCCAGCAGGGGAAGGGGAAGGGAAGAGGCACAGCACCAGGCTGCCTCAGCAGCAGCAGCAGCAGCAGCAGCAGCCCCATCCCCAGCACCGGTTGCTCCCGAGGGGGAATTCCGGAAAGCAAGCCGCGGTGACAGCCGAGCAGCAGGGCAATAGTCCGAGCCATCAAGCAAAAGCAGAACGGGCTGAGCGCCGAGGGAGTAGGCAGTCAACAAAAGGCTGATTGGCAGGTCAAAGAAAGATTGCTACGGTCTCACAATTTGGACCTCAGGGGCACGGCTGTTATGCACAGAGGCATTGGCACCCATGAGGGGGAAGCTGAGTGGCAGGGGGAAGAAGAATGAGAGGAAAACATAGGGGTTGAAGAGGACCAACGCTTGCGCATGCAGAGCAGGTTAGAGCAACCCAGCAGCTAAAGGATGAGCAGGTGGTGCAGAAGAGGTCACGCACCAAGGTTGTCCGCACCCAAGCAACACCATCAGCATGCATGAGCAGCAGCAGCAGCAGTGATAGTGGCTAGAGGAAGAGGAAGCATCATGAGATTATGGGCAGTAGCAGAACAGAGAGCAATCTCACACGCTTCACCCTTGCACACGTGGTGTTGAAAGACCTTCACTGAGGTTGTTTGTGAAGCTTATTGGTGCTGGACAGGGCTTAAGGCCCTGTGGGGTTGATGCGAGAAGGGCAAGCATATACATTATGGGGGTGCGGGAAGGTGCGGGATTCTACTAAAAAATTCTGAAATTTGGGGTGCGGGATGAGTACGCTGAGGTACGGTATATTGACTCATGTAACAAGAAACGCCGCGAAGCATTCTGTGACCTTTAAGGCTTGAAAAGCAGGTGAAACATGGGGACAAGAGTTAATTGTCAATTCATTTCATCTTACCTCATCAGACATAGTGCCCCTTTCCTAGTTCCTTTCATTTCCTCCACTACACACATGCACATACACACATGCACACGTACACATGTGCACATACACAAACTGGACATTACACTAGGGCTGTGCAAAGTCACGTCAAAGTGCTTTTGCCAGCGTCTTAGTAATGCGTGGACGCAGCTCTGAGGATCTTGCGACTGCGGCAGCAGGCTTGGCAACACCTGAATGTTCACTGTTCAATTGACTGGATTTCTACTTCATACAATCATACAATCATATGCTCACACACACATACACGCACACTCGCCGCAACCGTGCACCTGTACTAAACAGGGCTTCCGGAAGGTCATCAAGAAGCACGACAAGCTCACATCCTCCAGCTTGAAGGAGACTTATTGGCCCCTAGTTGAAGAGCGCTACCCGGAGCACAAAAAAGAAGTGCTGCAGCAGGTGGGGGGGCACTGGCTACAGTTTTATGTCACTGATGCAAGGGCTATACGTGTTTTTCCTGAAAAGGCACGCACTAAAGGGCCAAGTGGAAGATGCAACCCAGAGCACAAAAAAGAAATGCTGCAGCAGGTGGTGGGGGGGCGTCGGAAACTTTAACTGTCACTGATGCAAGGGTGTACGTGCTCCTTTGAAAAGGTACGCACCGATGGGTGTGTGAAACAGAAGAGGTGCAGCAGGCAGGCAGAGGCTGTAACGTATGACGTGTGGATCAAAATCTGATCCTTGTGAAGGTGCTTTGAGAGAGCAGTGATTGATGTGCAATAAGGGAGTGGTGCAGCCGGCGTGGTGACAAACTCCAGGTACCAGGTTTCCTGTGAGGCCATTGGCTAGGAAGATGAGCTGCTGGCTACAAGGTGTTACATGGTGTTACAAGGTGTTACAAGCTGTTACATGGTGTTACATGGTGTTATAAGCTGTTACATGGTGTTACAATGTATTACATGTTGTTACAAGGTGTTACAAGGTGTTACATGGTGTTACAATTTGTTACAATGTGTTACATGGTGTTACAAGGTGTTACAATGTGTTACATGAAGCGCTATCGAAGCTCCGTTGTTACAATGCGCAAGATCCTTGTCATGTTGGTACTACATTGTAGCAGGTGGTCCTAGGTATGACCCATTCACACTAACATGCACACATACATACACGCAAAGATGGAAAGGCGCAGTATCTCCTGTTTTAGTGCTACCAGCTATCAGTCACACAAAAGCCCTTGCCTGTTTCTCAACGTTGCTGAGATCAACTTGGCGACCTACACACAGAGGTAACAGAGGTTACAGATTAAGCCATCAGTCAGAAAGTGCGACTGCTAGGCTGCGCGGAGATATTAAAAAAGTGAGGAATGTTGTAGCACCAGACTTGTAGCACCTACAAAAAAAATTAAAAAGGGAAAAAGGCACAACGACCTTGACTATCTACACTTGACGCTCACGCATTTCTTGTCCTCCCACACGCATTCCCTGTCCTTGCAGCACTTAGACCGGCTTGTGGACCTGTATGCCATCCTGTACGAAAATGGAGACATCGAAGCCGCAACGGAGTCGCTGTCACAAAACTTAAGGCAACATATTAAGGTGTGTGAGGGATCTGATTGGTGCTGTGTATCCCCTTTGCTGCAATGCTGGTGTTTTCATCCCTCATGTTGGCAGCCAGCGCAGCAAGCCTGCTGCAAGCTTTCCTGTGCCTATGATACAACTCAGAGCATCCCTCTCAGTAGAATGAACACGGGCAAAGGTCAGCTACCCCACATCCCCACGTGTATCGTCCCAAGTGCATCCTGGCCTGTTGCCACAGCATTGCTGACGCCTTCATACACTTTTTATACCACGCTTACTGTGTACATCCTCCTGCCATTTTGAACCTGAAATCACAGTGTAACCCTACCGCTGTACATGGCCACATGACAGGTGGAGCGAAATACTGTATGGAGGGACATGGTGGCAATGGAGCGGCGGACGGTGGCAGCAACAGTGGATGCAGGTGGGTCACTCACAGTGCTTCTGTCGTGTGTCAGTGTGTGTGTGTATTTGTGTGTGTGTGTGCTTCCCTGTGTGTCGACATGAGCAATTGCTTGGATTTGTAGAGCTTGGTGTCAACCGCATTTATAATAAGCTCACTGACAAAGCAACGAGACGTATAGTACAATCCGAATTGACTCCAGGATTTCACTTTTTTAGGTGCACGGGGCTCTCTTCAGCTCCTCTGGTCTTACACAGCAATCAAGAGGGGCTCACAGGGTTAATATGACAAAAACCTGCCCCACTCCAATAGTCGACTGGACACGAGCAAATGCGTGCACACACACACATACACACTCACACACACATACACACACACATACACACTCACACACACACACCTGCGTCACGATTGTGAGAGGATTTTTAGGTAGTTCCATTGCCCGTTCAAAATAGGCTTGCCTTGACCGCGCGTGCAGGGCCACAAGCGGGCGGACGGCGAGCGTGGTTGATGTCGCAGAAAGGCAGCCTTTCTCTGCTGCTGTGTATCAGTGCTTTTGTGGGCCTGTTGGGGGCAGACCTGTTCAAGGTAGGGCCAGGGAAGGTGTGGGCTTTTAAGTGGGCTTTAGAGTGTGCGTTCCTTTGTTGCTGTGTTTGTGTGGGCTTGCTGAGGGCAGACATTATATTCCGGCTTAATTTTAAGGAATGTAGGAGGGGGAGTATTCCTTGGCCAACACCCAAGCTTGAGTTCCAGTAAAGGGCAGGTGATGCTTTGGAGCATGAAGTCACAGCAGTTGCGCTTTGCTGTTGTATAATCTGTGCACCTGTAAAAAGTGGTTCTCTTTTTGCTTGGGTCTGCTGGGGGCATACTGTTTCAACAGGAAGGACGGGTGGAGCTTTATGACATGCAGTGTCAAAGCAGTTGCTTTTGATTTTAGTGGGCCTGTGATCTCGCGGCCTATTTGAACACGAGGACGGGAAGAGCGTGGAAGAGGATATCGTGAGAAGGAAATAGACACGGCCGTGGATGTTTGTTAACATCACGAGGAAGAGGTTATAGGCTTTTTGTTCAGACGCCTGAAAAAGGGCGCTGCTTTGTCGTCCGTTTTGGCTGTGATGTTGAATGGGGTATACATTCATCAGCCTTTTTGTGTGGTCGAGGGGATGATGTACTTCAGACAGTTAAAGGTGGTGGAGTGCTCTGGTGTTGAATTGCAGGAAAGGCTGTCCATCATGTTTCGATAACAGTTCCGACATTGTGCACAAATGAAGAGGGACCGAATCTGACCGAGCTAATATGCGTAGAGGGGTAGTTTCAATTTGCACGTTACCAGGTCCGTCCGCCCCTGGGTTGCCCTGGTGCATTTTACTGTTCAGCTCTGCATTGCTGCTTGTATCATGCAATATTGCAGTCATTGGTGAAAGAATGGACTCGTCACCGGTTACGTAATGAGTTGATGTGAAAGAGGCATTAATACACATAAATCACTTTAGGCGGCTCGTTGTGTGCTTGGAACACACACACACACACACACACACACACACACACACACACACACACACACACACAGACATACACACCATACCCACCACAACGCGCTGCAGGAGGCAGAGAAATCAAACTGTGCAGCCCTACTCGTTTTTGTGTCGCTCCTGTGGGCAACGGAAGCCATCCCTCTTTTTGCTACGGCACTTCTTGTTCCTCCATTAGCAACGGTGCTGCGCGTCCTGGTGCGTGGTGCTTGCCTCTGCTGTTCCATAATGTGCCTCTGTTTCCTATAACGTGCCTCTTTTTCCTTTAATAATGCGTCTCTGTTTTCATAACGTGCACTTTCACGCACATTGCAACTACGTTGTAATAATTTTCCAGACTAACTAGTTATGACCGTACACGTATGGTGAACGGTGTATGTACTCACCTTTTTTTGGTGGCAGGAGAATCCTTAAGAGGGACAGTCATTCATGTGTGATTGTATGTGTGTATGTGTGTGTGTGTGTGTGTGTGTACTCAGCGCTGATTGACCCTGTAATACGTTCATCAGTGCTCTTCTTCCTCAAGTGCTCGCAAAATATTTTGAGTGCTGCTTTGTAATGGACAATACTCGAAACATTGTGGTGGTTTCTGCGCTCACGCTGCCTTCCAGTCCCAAGCATAGGCGCGCATACTTGGAGAGCATTGCATCCCGTTATTTTGCAAGCATGTTGCTAAGTAAGTGTGCGTGTGTGTATGTGCGTGTGCGTGCGTGTGTGCATGTATTTGTGTTTGTGTGTGTGAGTATGTACTTGGTAGCTAGGCATGCTCTATCTAGTAGTCAATCAGTCATCACCCTTAGTGTGCCATGAAAGATGTCCAAGGAATCACGGTTGCACGCTCGATACACATCCACATATTCAATGAGCACTGAAAGCAAACATGTTTGCAATACAGGAATGCCGAGTGGCCGCGCGGGGTCGTCTACTCAGCTCCTCAGCTCGATGCAAATTGAAACATAATGATCGAATTATCAACATTGCACGGGCCATCACCAATCAGCCACCCCACCCTGTACACAATGCTGCACACAACTCTGACACCGAGGGTTGGCCAGAACCATATATATCTGGTTCAATATGGTACCTTGCAACCTTCACACATGGGTCATATTTAGGGTTGGCCAGAACCATAAATATACGCCGTATATAGCGGATGTCCCCTGTGGTGAAAACTGGCTCTGGCCAGACCTAGCCATACTGCATACAATGTATGTGTACACTTCTGGCCAATCCCACCAACACCACCGGCACCACTGTGAAGTACACTGCACATGAGACGTGCCCCTCATCACTTTGCTTGTCATGTACACCGCACCTGACAAGTGTGTATCAAAACTTGCATCTGTCGTCACCTGTCGTGCCCTTAGGTGGATAGCACCACGGACCCCAGCAACCCACACCGGATGACAGCCCCAGAGGCTGCAAATGCCATCTTCCATGCCATGTTCTCTCAGGTATGAGTGCTCTGTGCACCTCCTCAAGTTGTGTCAACTGCCGCTTGCACGTTCAATCTGCTCTCACCGAGTGAGCTCTTGGAGGTGCTGCTCGATTCTGCTGCACAATTGTACATATTTTACTCTAACCTTGGCCCCTAAATACTATTGTCTCTACTTAGCATTTGGGATGCTCACCCTGTCAAGGGTTAGTTTTAGGAAAAGGGTTTAGGGTTAAGGGTTCAAAAAAGGGTTAGAAAAGGGATAGGGAAAGGGTCTAGGGTTTAGGTCCAACTTACCCACTCTCACCGTAATTGCACTACCTTGGCCGACCAATTTCCAACACTGCATTAGATGCGCGTTTGCACGTACACACACACACACACGGGCACACAAACACATGCTAATACGCACAGGTCACCATGTTGCTCTTAGGAGGCTTCTCCATTGCTGCTGCCCTCTCAAAGCACTTTATCGCTAAGCAGATGGCAGTGGCGGTGCTCTCTCGAGTGGGGCGTGTGCCTCGCAACGTGCTGCTTGCTTCCATGTTTGTGAGTGATGTGTGACTCTTTTTGTATATAGTGCATGAGCACTCATGGCTAAGCAAATGGGATTGGCGGTGCTCTCTCCAGGGGGGGGGGGTGCTTCGCAACGTGCTGCTTGCCTCAACGTTTGTTAGTGAGTGCTGTGCGTGCTCTACAAGTGCTTTGTATGTCATGTGTAGCATTGCTTGCTGCAGGTTTTCTGTTTGTGATCACAAGAAATAGAGAGCAGTAGCAAACTTAAGATGAACAACGTAACAAGTCTTGATGCAACTCCAGATCATCAATTAATCACGGTTTGGATGTTGCATTGATCTCATGAAAGTCTTGTACAGCACCAAGTTAAAACACACACCACAGTTATCCACAATTATGAACACATTATCACCTATAGCAATGACACAATGATTCTTATGAACACGTTATCACCTATAGCAATGACACAATGGTTCTTATGAACACATTATCACCTATAGCAACGACACAATGATTCTTATGAACACAGTATCATCTATAGCAATGACATAATAATACTGTCATTCAGGCTTGATAGCATCAGGCTGCCCTACTCTCAGCTGTTGGCTTGCAGCAAAGCTTCAGGCTTGTAACATAAATAGCACGGGATCAAGATTGTGCTGGCATCAAAGGCGCCATACTAAACACTGACATTAATAACTACAATGTGTATGTGTGTGTGCAGGTGGCTGCGTTTGCCTCCATGTGGATCTCCAACGTGGCAGCCCCTGTGCTGTGCTTCTCACTTTTCCAGCCCATCCTTCGCACCATGGACGTGACCACGCCTTTTGCCAAGAGCCTGGTGAGCGTGTTGAGCTGTGTAGATTTTATGTGCATGTTTGCGTTGTAGTCGCTCCAGCCCACTCGTTGCACCATGGACCAGACCACGCCCTTTGCCATCAGCCTGGTAAAAAACATCTATGGATGTATAATTCTGTTATCGTTTTTTTATTTCTGCGCTTCCTGCCCGCTACTTGCCCTATGGATGTGAACATATATTTGTCAAAGCGTGCCAGCCCTTATTGTATCCCTCTTGTTTCTTGTGTTTTCAGGTATGTCTGTTGAAGTTTCAGTTTGAAAAAGCTCCCGCCAGGTTACCTTACCGCAGGGGGCTCTGAACCTTTTTGCGTAAACTACAATTGCCCATTTGTCCTGTCCGTCAGTATAAATCAGTGCTAATTATTCATTCTTGGTTTGTTTTGAGGGTAACCTCGTTCTCATAGGTCAAGCAGCCAATTCTGGTTGATGCGTTGGCGCCTTGGCAATCCAAACTATACCTATACGAGCTGATCTCTACCTGATCTTATGCGTGCTTGCTTTGCCTTGCTTGGGTGTTACTCTTTGTCGTTTTTTGATCGTTGCTTTTACCATTCTTGTTCTGAGTTGATACTGTTTCTATCAGGGTTGTTCAGTTCGAGGTTCGGCCAAAAGTTTGGGTTCGCAGACTTTCACGCATTTTAACGAATTCCAAAAGTGCCGTTTGGAGTTTGGTCAAAGTTTGACGAACTTTTAAGAGTTTGTTGAACTTTACAGCATGCGTCTGTCAAAATGCAAGGGACAGCAGCCCCCCCCAGTTCAGTCTCACTCTTTCCTTGCAGTATAAGTGACAGGTTACATGATTTATATATGGAATATGATCTGTAATCTGTATCAGGCCAGAAAGTCCTTGGTCTTATGGCCAGACTTTTCACACATTTCTGAACTGCTAAGGATTTGTATAACGTGGCACTTGCTCTGCACCTTAAGGTTCTCCTTTTTTTCTGCTCTACAATGATGACATGGTCCCATTCCGGCCCCTTTTTCCCCCTATAATTATTTATAAACATACACAACTAATTGGAAGATTTGAAGGTGGGGGGAGAAGCCCAAGGGCCCGTTTCCCAAAATTGCACATCAAACCCTTCGAACAGTTTGAGGGTTCTAGAACTTTCACGAACTTCATCAAACCCTTGCTCCCCAAAAAACGGACTGAACAACCCTAGTTTTCGTTGCTGCCTTTCCTGCTTACTAAAGTGCAGATCACGCTTCCATGGTTTCCTCGTACTCCATCACTTAAATAAGCTCGTGTCGCACATGTTCACCAAAGCTCGGTGGAAGGGAAGCCCCCTATTTTGCTTTATAGGTCACGACAAGGAGAAGCTGCTGGATTTTGTATATCCTGACAGACTGCACACACACACACACACTCGCACACACACACACGCACACACACACATACACACACGCACACACACACACACACACACACACACACACAAACACACAAACACACACGCACACATACACACACACATGCACACATGCACACACACATACACACACATACACATGAAAACATAGGGTCACAGCCACAAAAACTTGATGCTATACACTAGGGTGTCTTCGGCAGCGTGCATCCTCATTTATGCATTAGCCTATGCCTGCAAGTCAAAATGCACCAAGCTCATTCATGCATGCTAACAGGTGATGGGTGTGGCTTTGGCATCCAATATTGGGGGCATGACCAGCCCCATCTCCTCCCCCCAAAATATCTTTGCCATTGAGCGCATGTCCATGGACGGCGACCCCCCCAGCTGGCTGTCATGGTTTGCCATTGCTCTGCCGGTATCCTTTATTAGGTGTGTGCGTCTGGTGTTGTGTGTGCTTGTGCATGTGTACGTGGGTGTGTACATGTTCATTTGTGTGTGGCGTATGTGCATGTGTATTTGGGTGTGTACGTATTCATTTGTGTGTGCTTGTGCATGTGTATGTGGGTGTGTACATGTTCATTTGTGTATGGCGTATGTGCATGTATTTGTGTAATTTTTGTGTGTGCGTGTGTATTTAAGTGTGTACAAAACAAGTTTGCTTCAACGGATGGTGCCCATTCAAGCTGGTTGTCCCACTCTCACGTAAAGGACGCGCCATTGCTCTGCCATGTTTTAACAGGCCGTGATGGCATGCTGCTGATAGTTTCCATGAATTGTAATGGTACACTGCTGATAGGTTCCATGAACCCTGATGGTCTGCTGCTGATAGTTTCTATGAATTGTGGCGGTTTACTGCTGATAGGTTCATGAACCCTGATGGTCTGCTACTGATCGTTTCCAGTGAATCTTGACGGCACGCTGCTGATAGGTACAACAAATTCTCAGTCAGGGTTGCTTTTAATGATTTCCATAAATGCTGAGGGCGTGCTGCTGACATTGTGAGCAGGCCGCGTCAGGCCCTACCTGCACATACCTCAAAACTTGTTTGCCGTACAGCGACAACCAGACCCAGGTGTATATGAACCTCACCATCAACCTATCATCCTATGAACCTCACCATCAACCAATCCTATGAGCCTCACCATCTTCCAATCATCCTATGAACCTCACCATCAACCCGCCCCAGGTGTATATGAACCTCACCATCATTTGATGCCACCCAAGTACCGCCCTCTTAAGTGACTGACTCTTAAGTGCCCTCTTAAGTGACTGACTCCGTGTTACTTGGCTCTGCCCGCTGCACGTTTGCTGCACGCTTGCTGCTGAGGCTTGTCGTGCCCCTTGTTCGGAATGTTGTACAGCATCTTGGCGTGCTGGGTCCTGCTGCTGCTGGTGTACCAACCAGGCGTGACCACTGTCGAAGTCAGGCCCCTGAAGCCTTACACTGACCCGATGAACATGACGCAGGTGGGTGTCACTGATTGATCCAGTGGAAGCGGGGTGGGGGGGTTAGGGTGTGTGTGAGTGAGGATGGGGGTGGGGGTGGGGGTGGGGGTGGATGTTGCTTGAGTGGATGTTGCTTGAGTGGTGTTGGGGGGGGGGGGGGGCT
>Ga0307947_1002194_pt1 | contig 15641 bp, 21 predicted proteins | sample OrgLakmetagen232_FD_201840 | JGI IMG/M metagenome (GOLD analysis project Ga0307947, IMG submission 201840) | Saline water microbial communities from Organic Lake, Antarctica - #232 | ecosystem: Environmental > Aquatic > Non-marine Saline and Alkaline > Saline | place: Antarctica: Organic Lake...
ATGTCAAACACACATTACACACACTTACACTCACATCCGCGGGCCTCTCCAGATGGCAGTGAACTCAACATATCACACACACATCACACACACTTACACCACATCCGCAGGCCTCTCCAGATGGCAGTGAACTCAACATGTCACACACACACACTCACATCCGCAGGCCTCTCCGGATGGCAGTGAACTCAACATGTCACACACACACACACTCACATCCGCAGGCCTCTCCGGATGGCAGTGAACTCAACATGTCACACACACACTCACATCCGCAGGCCTCTCCGGATGGCAGTGAACTCAACATGTCACACACACATCACACTCACACTCACATCCGCAGGCCTCTCCGGATGGCAGTGAACTCAACATGTCACACACACATCACACTCACACTCACATCCGCAGGCCTCTCCGGATGGCAGTGAACTCAACATGTCACACACACATTACACACATACACTCACATCCGCAGGCCTCTCCGGATGGCAGTGAACTCAACATGTCACACACACATCACACACACTCACACTCACATCCGCAGGCCTCTCCGGATGGCAGTGAACTCAACATGTCAAACACACATTACACACACTTACACTCACATCCGCAGGCCTCTCCAGATGGCAGTGAACTCAACATATCACACACACATCACACACACTTACACCACATCCGCAGGCCTCTCCAGATGGCAGTGAACTCAACATGTCACACACACATCACACACACTCACACTCACATCCGCAGGCCTCTCCGGATGGCAGTGAACTCAATGCAGTTGGTGTCACCCCACGAGAGCACAGCCATTCCACACTCAAGCGTTTGGATGGAGGCATAGGGGGAGGGCTCCCATCCATAGCCCCAACTAAAGGTACACACACACACTAGTTGCAGGGGTATCCAGAGTTATAGCGTACAATTTGCACAGCGTTCGTGGCAGGCAGACTTCAGATCGTACTTTTAAGCAGTGTATGCCTCTTTTGTCCTACCTATGTGTTTATGTAAGTGCGTGCTTGCGTGCATGTGTGTTTGTGTGCTTGCGTGTTCTTGTGTGCATGCGTGCGTGCGTGCGTGCATGAGTGGATGCATGCTGTGCATGTGCGTGCAAGCCTGTGTGCATATGTGTGTTGCAATCCACGCCCTGCACACATACACACACACACAAACACACACAAACACACACATGAATTTGCAACTTGTGCAGTGATATACGACAGATGGAGTGATGCTCTGCTATATCCCCCCCCCCACAGCACTTAACGCTTGTTTGGCCCACACAAGTGTGTGCCTATGTAATCAAAGTCACCCTCTTTTGCCCCCTTTTGCCTACTCCTCTATAAGGCCTTAACCACCACCTTTGATCTTCTACGACCCTTGCTTCGGTTCCCATTGTCTTTGCCATCCCTGAACTTCTCTTGGCCCCACGGTTCTCATTTTACTTTTAATCCCTGAAATCCTCTAGACCCCACAGTTCCCATTTTACTTTTAATCCCTGAAATCCTCTAGACCCCACAATTCCCATATTACTTTCCATTCTGAACTTATCTTGGCCCCACAGTTCCCATTTTACTTTTACTCCCTGAAATCCTCTAGACCCCACAGTTCCCATATTACTTTTCATTCTGAACTTCTCTAGGCCTCACACAGATGCAAACCACAGTGCTCCTTGATATTCTTACGGGGGGGGGAGGGGCACGCAGCGCACGCACACACACACACACTCACACACACACACATACACATGCACACATACACAAATGCAACACAAACACAGGTGGGGCCCAGCAGCAGCAACCGCACCACCACCACCAGCAACCTCACTCACACGCCCCCCATTTACCACATCATCCTGGCCATAGCCATAGCCACAGCAACGCCTCTCAGATTGCGTTGCAAGGGGCTATAGGCTCGCAGCCCCACATAGGTGAGCACAAGGTTAAATGTGTAGGGCTGGCCAGAACCATATATGTATACAGTATTTTTGCAGGGAAATCACCAAATATACGGTCGTATACGGTGTATATTTACAGTTCTGGCCAACCCTATAAATGTGAGAACATGTTTGATAATGCACTCACTGATGAGTGCAAAATTGCGTCTACAGCTGCAGTCACAGCTGCATCTTGTAGGCTAATAGGTGCCACTGATCTGCAGCTCCATTTGATACAAGAACTTTTTACATTTAAGCAGAAACGTGTGTGGTAATTATGTGCGTGCTGAGGAGACGGATGCACAGCCACAGTCACAGCAATGGCTTTCATTCTAGGTGAACGTGCATACAAAGCAATTCCACAGCGCACACAAGTGAGTGGCAGCAAGCAGACACCTTGTACACTCGTATACACACATGCACGTACACACACACATGCACACACACACACATGCACACAAAAACACACACGCATGTACACACACACACACACACGCACATGGGGTGCAGGAGAAGGTGTCTTGTCTAGCACTCTGCGGGGGAGCGGGCATGAGGCAGAGGATGCATTGAGTGTGGAGTCTGGGTATGGAGGGGGGGGTGCAGGCCTGATGGCTGGAGTGGGCGGCATGGCAGGGCACCGGTTGCCGGGCATGCACGGCCATACAGGCAGCAACATGGACTATGCACAGGTATGGACTAGGTATGAACTAGGTATGGACAAGGTATGGACAGGCATGCACGGTCATACAGGCAGCAACATGGACAATGCACAGGTATGGACTAGGTGTGGACTATGCACGGTCATACGGGTATACAGGCATGCACAGGTATGCACAGGTATGCACAGGTATGGACTAGGTACGGACTAGGTATGGACTATGCACGGTCATACAGGCAGCAACATGGACTATGCACAGGTATGGACTAGGTATGGACTATGCACAATCATACGGGTATACAGGTATGCACAGGTGTGGACAGGCATGCACGATCATACATATTTACAGTTATGGACTAGGTATGGACAGGCATGCACGGTCATACAGGTATACAGGCATGGACTATGCACAGGTGTGGGTGTGGGTGTGGGTGTGGGTGTGGGTGTGGGTGTGGGTGTGGGCATGTCCTGCAAAAACTTATAACTGTGACTTTGTGACGAGCGCACAACCAGTGGGGTGGAGGCTGTGAAATGTGTTTGGCAAGTAGCTTGACTTTTATTGTAACGTTTATTTTCATACTTTTGCTCGTTTGATTATTTTGGTGCTTTGGAAATACAATCACGCATGATTGCGGTTCGTCAAAGCAGTGCCTCCCGATCCCAACAGGCATGAAATTGGGTGAGGTCATACATTAATGTGGCCTTACTCACTGATCGAGATGTGCGACTGTGGCACAGCTGCAAGTCATCGTAGCTATCTACACATAAATTTGCTAGTGACGCTGGTATTACTGGAGGCTTGCTCACTGCTTGAGATGCACGGCTGTGACACGGCTGCCATTTGCCATAGCTACCTGCGTGCGTGCGTTTTGTTCAGTGAGGCGTGCTCACTGCTTAAGATGCTTAAGATGCACGGCTGCGGCACAGCTGCCATTTGCCATAGCTACCTGCGTGCGTGCGTTTTGTTCAATGAGTCGTGCTCACTGCTTAAGATGCTTAAGATGCACGGCTGCGGCACAGCTGCGATTTGCCATAGCTACCTGCGTACGTGCGTTTTGTTCAATGAGGCGTGCTCACTGCTTCAGATGCACGGCTGTGACACGGCTGCGATTTGCCATAGCTACCTGCGTACGTGTGTGTTGTTCAATGAGGCGTGCTCACTGCTTGAGATGCACAGCTGCGGCACAGCTGCTACATCTTATACAGGGTTGGTCAGAACCATATATATACGGTGTATATACGGTATTTTTGTGGTATTTTGGGCAGGGAAATCACCAAATATATGGTCATATACATTGTATATATAAAGTTCTGGCCAACCCTAATCTTATACCTACCTGCGTACGTGTGTTTTGCTGAGTGAGGTACATACTTTAGCGCTTGCTGTGCTGTTTGGGAAGCTGTCTCCTAGATTGATCGCTGCCGCTGAACTCAAACCTGGTTCCCCACTGGTCTCCACGCGTGTGCTTACAGAGCGACTTTGACAGCACAGGAGGCCTGCCCCCCATTGGCAACCTGTCACTGGGAAAGTCGAACGCTGCTGGAGGGGGGCAGACACAGGTAGGGCTTTTTGGTGGGAAATGTGTTGTATTTGCAACACACACAGAGATTGAGCAAATGTTGTATGTTGTATGTTGTATGTTGTATGTGTGGCACACACAGAGAATGTTGTATGTGTGGCACACACAGAGAGTGTCGTATGTGTGGCACACACACAGAGAGTGTCTTATGTGTGGCACACACACAGAGAGTGTCTTATGTGTGGCACACAGAGAATGTTGTATGTGTGGCACACACACAGAGAGTGTCTTATGTGTGGCACACAGAGAATGTTGTATGTGTGGCACACACACAGTGTCTTATGTGTGGCACACATAGAGAAAGTCGTATGTGTGGCACACACAGAGAATGTTGTATGTGTGGCATGCATAGATTGAGCTGTGCGAGATTGATTGGGGCAGGCACGAGATGGCTCTGTATGAAATGTGTTGAACTTGGAAATTACGGGTGGGCTCCGTACAAGGTTACAGGTTTACAAGGTGAAACTTCAAATGGAAGTTAAAAGTTAAACAAAAATGTAATGGGTAGTAGATGTTCAGTGTTAAAAGGATAACTGGAAAGACACAGATGAGCTTCGTTAGAGATAAGAGTGCTACATGCTTTGGCTATGACACCTTTTAGTGCAAGTCTTGCAAATCTGACTGCATCTTGCGCTGACGTTTTCCAGGGTCTAGGTGTTGAGTCTTTCTCAAGCATTTTCCCTCCTTGTTCCTTGTTTGTGAGTATCTAAGCTGCTAGTGACATATACCAAGTTGACATACACCAAGTTGTTTGTGAGTATCTAAAATGCTAATGACATACAATCAGTTTTTTGTTCCAGTACTAAAAGCTGGTTCTCTGCTGCTCCAGTACTTGACCGCAATAACCAAATGGATTTGCAAATGCATGTGGAATATATATAGGTAATTAAAACAGTAGACGATTAGATAATTAAAACAGTAGACGATTAGACGCAAGCAGGGGAAAAAAAGTGTTATAAACCCACTTATGTTCTAGATACATCTGTCCTACTTGCATGTAGAGTGTGTGTGTACATGCGTACCAAATTGAGTGCCCTGTTGAATACTGTTTTGTCTGCATGTGTGGAGGGCTGCAATGCTGCAGCCTGTTTCCTGTTGCAGACCGCGTCAGGGTCAGATGAGAGCGACCTGATGTTTTCACTGCCTGTGCAAAATGTACGCAGCGCCGTGGTATGATGCCTGCAACATCCTCAGGGCTGCATGTTAATGACGGAGCCTCCATTGCAGGTAGGCTCCTTGTATTAGGGTTTGCACAGGTGAACAGGTATACGCACGTTCGCTTGACTAGGAATTCAAATAGCATGCACAGGCACTCACGCACGTAACCAAGCGTAATTGGAATTCCAAAGAAGTCAAGTCCAAAACTTCCAAAGGTCTTCCAGTGAAAAGCTGAGCTTATGTATTATAAGAGACCTAAATGATAGGGTAACAGGAGAGGTCGGTGCACACCTCTCACCACGCAGCCTTTTATCAAAGCATGAAGTTTGTAAGGCAGGGCATGCACTTGCATGTAGATGACGCACGCACACGCACCTAAATTTACACAAAGACACACACACACACACACACACAACACACACACACACACACGCCCACATGTGCTCACAGGTTCTAGCACCGCTGGCGGCTACGGCAAGCCTGTGGCAACCAAAGGGGGGAGCACAACCAAGCGACAGATGGTGGGCAATACAGGAGGAGGAGCGGCGGCAGGGTCAAAGTATGGGACTGCTGTTCCCAGTAATAATAGCAAGGTAAGCACTGATTTAGGGACGGTGAGTGAGCAATAAGTAAGTTGTTCTCTATGTTAGCATGTGACAGAAACACGGGTCCTCTTCTTTGAGTAGGACAGGGCCAAAGAACGTGGTGGCAGAGGCCTTGCTGGTATGTGTAAAGTGGGTGCTGGACAAGCGCTGTGGGTGTAAAGTGGGTGTGTAAAGTAGGAGAAGTGGGTGTGTAAAGTGGGTGTAAAGTGGGTGCTGGACAGGCGCTGTGTGCACTTCTTCTGTAGTAGCCGAAGCAGGTAGGCCCCAGCAGGGCTCTCTGTCCAGATGGCTCTGAGGATTGAAAGTGATGGATTAGGTCTACGATTGCAATGGTCCGTATGCAGTGAGTACGGCTCTCAACTAATGTTCAACCTTAATTGCTGCAAGCGCAGTGTTTGCTGCAGTAAGCAGGCACAGTGTTTGCTGTGAGAGCGGTGTTTGCTGTGTTGAGCAGGCACCGTGTTTGCTGTGAGCGCGGTGTTTGCTGTGGTGGAGCAGGCACAGTGTGAGCTGTGGTGGATCAGGCACAGCGTTTGCTGCAGATACAGTGTGAGCTGTGGTGGAGTAGGCACAGTGTGAGCTGTGGTGGAGCAGGCACAGTGTTTGCTGCAGTAAGCAGGCACAGTGTTTGCTGTGAGCGCGGTGTTTGCTGTGAGCGCGGTGTTTGCTGTGGTGGAGCAGGCACCGTGTGAGCTGTGAGCGCGGTGTTTGCTGCAGTAAGCAGGCACAATGTTTGCTGTGAGAGTGGTGTTTGCTGTGTTGAGCAGGCACCGTGTGAGCTGCGAGCGCGGTGTTTGCTGTGTTGAGCAGGCACAGTGTGAGCTGTGAGCACGGTGTTTGCTGTGATGGAGCAGGCATAGCGTTTGCTGTGAGCGCGGTGTTTGCTGCAGTAAGCAGGCACAGTGTGAGCTGTGAGCGCGGTGTTTGCTGTGGTTGAGCAGGCACAGTGTGAGCTGTGGTGGAGCAGGCACAGCGTTTGCTGCAGATACAGTGTTTGCTGCGGTGGAGCATGCACAGCGTTTGCTGTGAGCACATTTTGTGCCGTGAGCACAGTGTGTGCTGTGAGCACAGTGTTTGCTGGTGTGGGGCAGGCACAGTGTGAGCTGTGGTGGAGCAGGCACAGCGTTTGCTGCAGGCACAGTGTGAGCTGTGGTGGAGCAGGCACAGCGTTTGCTGCAGATACAGTGTTTGCTGTGGTGGAGCAGGCACAGCGTTTGCTGTGAGCACATTTTGTGCTGTGAGCACAGTGTGTGCTGTGAGCACAGTGTTTGCTGGTGTGGGGCAGGCACAGTGTGAGCTGTGGTGGAGCAGGCACAGCGTTTGCTGCAGATACAGTTTGAGCTGTGGTGGAGCAGGCACAGCGTTTGCTGCAGATACAGTGTTTGCTGTGGTGGAGCAGGCACAGCGTTTGCTGTGAGCACATTTTGTGCTGTGAGCACAGTGTTTGCTGTGAGCGCGGTGTTTGCTGTGGTTGATACAGTGTGAGCTGTGGTGGAGCAGGCACAGCGTTTGCTGCAGATACAGTGTGAGCTGTGGTGAAGCAGGCACAGCGTTTGCTGCAGATACAGTGTGAGCTGTGGTGGAGCAAGCACATTGTTTGCTGTGAGCACAGTGTTTGCTGTGAGCACAGTGTTTGCTGGTGTGGGGCAGGCACAGTGTGAGCGGTGGTGGAGCAGGCACAGCGTTTGCTGCAGATACAGTGTGAGCTGTGGTGGAGCAAGCACTGCGTTTGCTGTGAGCACAGTGTTTGCTGCTGTGGGGCAGGCACAGTGTTTGCTGCTGGTACACTACAGACAGTGCTTTCTTTGTGGTTAAACAGTGGGCAGGGTGTGAAGTCTCACCAAGCTCCACAACCTATTTACTGTCCACCAATTGGTGCTTAAAGCTGCTATGAGTACTGTACAGAACCCTCGTTTTTAATTGTGTGATGCATGTGGCACAGGTTGCCAGTGGTTTTTATTGTGTGATGCACGTGGCGCAGGTTGCCAGTGGTTTTATTTATGTGATGCATGTGGCGCAGGTTGCCAGTGGCTTTAATTGTGTGATGCATGTGGCGCAGGTTGCCAATGGTTTTAATTATGTGATGCATGTTGTATATGTGTGATGCATGTGGCGCAGGTTGCCAGTGGTTTTTATTGTGTGATGCATGTGGCACAGGTTGCCAGTGGTTTTAATTATGTGATGCATGTTGTATATGTGTGATGCATGTGGCGCAGGTTGCCAGTGGCTTTAATTGTGTGATGCATGTGGCGCAGGTTGCCAGTGGTTTTAATTATGTGATGCATGTGGCGCAGGTTGCCAGTGGTTTTAATTATGTGATGCATGTTGTATATGTGTGATGCATGTGGCGCAGGTTGCCAGTGGCTTTAATTGTGTGATGCATGTGGCGCAGGTTGCCAGTGGTTTTAATCATGTGATGCATGTCTTATTTGTGTGGTGCATGTCGCGCAGGTTGCCAGTGGTTTTAATTGTGTGATGCATGTGGCGCAGGTTGCCAGTGATTTTAAATCGTGTGATGCATGTTTTAATTGTGTGATGCATGTGACGCAGGTTGCCAGTGGTTTGGTCGTTGGGCAGACTCCTACCCTAGCCAGCCTAAAGCTAGGAGGATCTCAAGCCGGCCAGGACCAAGCAATGAGCGGTGGAACGTACAAGGTGTGTGTGTGTGCGCGTGTGCGTGTGCGTGTGTGTGTGCGTGTGTGTGTATGTGTGTGCACGCGGTTGGAAATTAGGTTGAGGGTCTTAGCACAAAATATGTAATGTACCTATATGTCGTCATGAGGCTGCACGCGTGTGCTTTGAGAGAGTTGCTGACAAGATGTAATGTTTCCTCCTCACTCCTGCAGTTCAAGGGCAACAATGCTGGGACTAAGACAAGCTCAAAGTACATCAGCCCTTACTCGCTACGCCACCTGGCAGGCAGTGGATCTGGGACTGGCAGCTAGCAACAAATAGCTGCCAGGCCATTCCGACCTGCCTTTGCACTTTTTTTGTAGTCAATGCATCAGCCCGTACTCGCTACACCACCTGGAAGGAGTGGGTCAGAGTCTAGGATTCCTTCCCGTGCAAACTTGTATTTACTAGGCAGTGTTTCGAGGTACGTAAGGACTTGTGAGATGAAGAGATGAACGTTCAGCGACACCAGCATGATCTTGGGTGTCAAGCATTGCTTAAAAGATTAGAAAGAAGGAGATCAGCAGTTTGTGCATGCTTTGCTCTCGCATTAAGGTGTTTCCCATGAGCAGCACGCGACGTGCTACATGGCATCAGCGGCGGCAGCTTAAATAAATAAAAGAGGCATTGATTCTGGGGATGTGACAGATCAGGCATGTCTAAGGGGACCATTCAAACCAACCAAGCAACAAAAACTCCGCTGGTAGTGATTACACGACCAGCATGGTTGAGCGGGTTTAGGGACGGCTATGTTTGAGCCACTACTAGTAGTACTGAACATGCATATTGAATTAGGGGCAGGCTATAGGCCAAGCCTGCAGTCCTCCTGATTCCCAAAATTCATCCCCTCCCTGTTCTGGTGGAAGGATTTTCACAGGTCTTACAGCATTCGTCATTATTTTCGTCTGAAGCTGGAATTATGCCTTGCTGACCTTGAGCTCATGATAACACAGCCAGTACTTCAATGGTTACAATGGGAGGGGACCTTCACAGCCAGTATTTTATGTGGCCCTGCCCAGAGCACCTACAGTCATATTAATCAGCATGCACGGTGCTTGCAAGAAAGGACCATGCGTTTACAGAGTTGACAGAGTAAGCCGAAAAGAAAGGACCATGAAAAGAAAAGGCTCATGTTCACGCAACCAGGATGATCAAGGTATGGAGCATGCAAGTGTAAGTTTAATTTAGTTTGGATTACAAAGGCATTCAACCTGGAATGGCTGCTCAACCTTTGAGAACGAGGTAAACCTCAAAACAAACCAAGCAAAAAAAGGGCTGTGATGCAACTGGAAAATGCTAACCTTAAAGATATGAGAAGAAGTAGGTAAAGACATATCAAAGTGAGCACGCAGGTGTAAGAACTGGCGTACTACAATGGGCGGCAACGGTGCTTAAAAGTAAAAAGTAAGGCAAAAGTATAAGTCTACGTTTATCACAGGATCAGCGTGCGTCAGGTAAATGACATCTCATCATCAACTAGCACTCACTCTAGCGTAGCGTGCGCATTCCCTGGCGCCCTAGATAACAAGGAATCTACGCAGGTAGTGACACCCAATCCCCACACGAACTACAAATAAGGCCTATTGGTACTGGTAACCGAGTTTAGTTTAGTTTAGTTTGGATTATAAAGAAGGCCTCCAGCCTGGCATGGCTGCTTAATTCATAGGTCCCAACTGGCGACCTAGATGACAAGAAATCTACGCAGGCAGTGACATCCAATCCCCACACAAACTACTACAAATAAGGCCTATTGGTACTGGGTACCGAAAAAGTCCCAGAGAGCACCTATTCCATTAAACACATCAGGGCCCTGACTAAAAGAATCCTTTTTGCCCAAGTCCAGTAGAACCGCCAGTTGGTCCGCTTCCGTAGCCTGGCAAAGTGCCCCTGCCCCTGCCCCTGCTGACGCTGCTGCTGCTGCATGCCTGCACACTCCACATGCACAAACTCAGCACCCTCTTGGTTATCGTGCAATCTGAGTGTCCCCTTTGGAGCTCCCAGCACGATCGCTCCTTTTCTATGCATCCCTTTGTCCCTGTGTGAGTGCAAGGGTCCCCCACTACTCCCCTCCCCTTGCCGCTCCTCACAACCCTTTTTGTCCAACCCCCCATCCCTGTGGAGGTTTGAGTATTGGTGCGAAAACACCCCTCCTTCACTCCCTTCCCCTTGCTGACCCTCAAAATCTTGCACTCCTTTCACGCGCCCCCCCCCATCATTAATACCACCTCCTTGCTGCTGATCATGACAGACAACCAGCTGCCCATCCCCACTCCCCCCACCTCCTCCCCCTCCTTGTTGCTGAGCGTGGAGCTGTTTCAATCCACCCTCTAAGCCACACTTTTCTGATGTTAAAATCTGTAGCTGCACTTCTCCTTGGCGGCCCACGCCTCCACTCAAGTGTGTATGGCTGCCGCCTTCTGCTGTGCTATCGCAAGGCACGTAGCAGTAGGAGCGCTCATCCTGGCGCACACTGTGTGTGCGTGTGTGTACGTGTTGTGTGTCTGTATACACTTTTGCTTATCAATCTAGGTCTGCTTACCAGCACAATTTTGTTCACATGCACACACACATACACGTGCACACACACACACATTCACACACACGCACACACATACACACACAGTGTGAATAAAGGTAGCATCAAGCTTTCCATTGGTCTGGTTGGGGAGGTTTCAGCTCCTTTAAGGAACGACAGGGAAAACCTGCAAACTAAACCGCACACCAATTAACAGCAGGTCCCAAATCAAGTGCATTATGGTTTCAGCAGAATAAGTGTGAAAGGCCCATCAAAAAGGCCTACTTCATAAAACCAGTCCCACACAACTCACAGGTCTGACAAGAAGGCCCAAAACAGTGCTCGCTTTTGATCCCGGCTGCCTGTGAAACGCCCTGTGCTTTTCTGGTTCCTGCTGCCTCTGCTGTTATTATCATCATCATCATCACGATGTGTACCACTCGGTTCAAATGACCCTCCTGCTCGTGCCTCTGCTGCCCTTGCTGTTCTCTTTTCTGTGCGTGTGCGTGTGCGTGTGCGTGTGCGTGTGCGTGTGCGTGTGTGTGCGTGTGTGTGTGTCTGTGTGTGTCTGTGTGTGTCTGTGTGTGTGTGCGTGTATGAACAGAAGTGGACACCAATGCATAATGGGCTGCGCAAAAGGCATTATTCGACGCTGCTGCCCTCTCTCACTTTGCTTGTACCACACAGTCTTGGATGCTATGCACTTCTTTAGTTTGTTGGAGGCGTGTAAGATTCAAAATCACAGTCATACATAGGGTTGGCCAGAACCATATACGGTGTACACACGGTACTTTGGGCAGGGAAATCACCAGATATACGGTCATACACGGTGTATGTATAAATATACGGTTCTGGCCAATCCTACATACAGTAAGGAAGGCAGACATGGCTATCAGGAGTCGGGAGGTTGACAAGCTTCGAACACACACAATGTTTTGTGGTGAACAGCCTTGTTTTTGTGTGGTGAACGAGCTTCTAACACACGCAATGCTTTGTGGTGAACAGCCTTGTTTTTGTATGGTGAACAAGATTCTAACACACGCAATGTTTTGTGGTGAACAGCCTTGTGTTTGTGTGGTGAACAAGCTTCTAACACACGCAATGTTTTGTGGTGAACAGCCTTGTGTTTGTGTGGTGAACAAGCTTCTAACACACACAATGTTTTGTGGTGAACAGCCTTGTTTTTGTGTGGTGAACAAGCTTCTAACACACGCAATGTTTTGTGGTGAGCAGCCTTGTGTTTGTGTGGTGAACAAGCTTCTAACACACACAATGTTTTGTGGTGAACAGACTTGTTTTTGTGTGGTGAACAAGCTTCTAACACACACAATGTTTTGTGGTGAAAAGCCTTGTGTTTGTGTGGTGAACAAGCTTCTAACACACAATGTTTTGTGGTGAACAGACTTGTTTTTGTGTGGTGAACAAGCTTCTAACACACACAATGTTTTGTGGTGAACAGCCTTGTGTTTGTGTGGTGAACAAGCTTCTAACACACGCAATGTTTTGTGGTGAACAGCCTTGTGTTTGTGTGGTGAACAAGCTTCTAACACACACAATGTTTTGTGGTGAACAGACTTGTTTTTGTGTGGTGAACAAGCTTCTAACACACACAATGTTTTGTGGTGAACAGCCTTGTTTTTGTGTGGTGAACAAGCTTTTAACACACGCAATGTTTTGTGGTGAACAGCCTTGTTTTTGTGTGGTGAACAGCCTTGTGTTTGTGAGGTGAACAAGCTTCTAACACACACAATGTTTTGTGGTGAACAGCCTTGTGTTTGTGAGGTGAACAAGCTTCTAACACACACAATGTTTTGTGGTGAACAGACTTGTTTTTGTGTGGTGAACAGCCTTGTGTTTGTGAGGTGAACAAGCTTCTAACACACGCAATGTTTTGTGGTGAACAGCCTTGTTTTTGTGTGGTGAACAAGCTTCTAACACACGCAATGTTTTGTGGTGAACAGCCTTGTTTTTGTGTGGTGAACAGCCTTGTTTTGTGGTGAACAGCCTTGGCACACAACTATCCCAGATCAGGCTGAGTCCTTAAACCGACCCAGAAACCACGCCCCAAACAAAACCCAACAAACACATATCAAACTAGGTCTGCCAGTAATGCAAGAAGAGTTGCCTGTGATAACCTAGCAGATGACGCTGCCAGTTCATACCCCCTGGCTATGAAACTAAGAGACATACCACCAAACAAACGCGATATACATCTCATCGAAATAAAGTACTATGTAGACACTTCCCCTACTCAACAAGCAGAAAAGGCACGAGAACAATACAAGCTGCTAATGCCTTGCTTACTCGGACCTAGTTTGAACATCCTTTCCTAATGCATGCCGGTAGCGTTTAAACTATCTGCGCTTCCTTCTTTCCTTAAAGGATCAGTGTCATCAATTCCTGCACTCTGCTACTCCACACAGCACAGCAGACCAAACAATGAAACCATTGCTTCTTTCTTCTTTCTTTCCTTAAAGGGATCAGTGTCATCATTTCCTGCACTCTGGTACTGCACACAGCACAGCAGACCGAATTAAACCATTGTGCACGCAATCCTCTGGCCCAAACCACCCCACTTGGGTCGTGACATGACGGTTGTTCCTCAAACATGCCTCGTGCCTCGTATGGACAGAAATAATCCAGATTGGGTCAGTCAGATCTGAGCTGTCCGGACACCAATGTGAGGAAGCAGTGGTTCGTGTTAATCGTGATGACTCTTGTTGGTTTGTGCTGGTTTGTGCTGGTTCTCTTAACAGTTAAGTTAACAGTTAACAGCCAACCCCAGGGGTCGTGCTGCGGCAGATTTGGCAGGTTCACCTCAAGAGCGAGCTTAAGAAGAGGCAGTGCCCTGGACAGCCTGTGACTGATCTTGAAAACAATTCTGCTGCCACTTGAATCTTACTTGAAAACAGTTCTGTGACTGATCTTGAAAACAAATATGTGACTGACCTGAAAACAATTCTGTGACTGATCTTGAAAACAATTCTGCTGTCACTTAAATCTTACTTGAAAACAATTCTGTGACTGATCTTGAAAACAATTCTGATGCCACTTAAATCTTACTTGAAAACAATTCTGTGACTGATCTTGAAAACAATTCTGTGACTGATCTTGAAAACAATTCTGTGACTGAAAACAATTTTTCTGCCACTTGAATCTTGAAGCCCATTCAACAAAACACGTGCGCGTGCCAAAAATCCCTTTTGGGGCACCAGTCAGCCCCCTCTCAGACCAGTTGTAGCAAACCCACACAACTAACAAAATTTTCAGAGTGTCTTAATCCCAGAAGCCCAAATAGCACATCCTGTTGCACAGTGTTCGAGGGACCACCCATAATTAACCCCCCACCATATTACCCAAAACAGCACGCCCTGATGCACAGCACACGCACACACACAAGCACGCACCTCTGCGCCTACGCTTGTTCAGCAGCGCATGGATGCGCCGCCACATGGCTTCCGTAGAGGCATCTGCAACTGTAGGGTCCTCTGCCCAGACACACACACGCGGCTCCTCCTGCTCAGCTCCTGGTTCTGCTGCTGCTGCTCCTGCTGCTGCTGGTGATGGGTGTGCTGGTTCTCCTGCTGCTGCTGCTGCTGCTGCTGCTTGAGATGGACATTGCCTTTCTGCATGTGAGTGTAATCCTGCTGCTGCTGGCTCCGTTGCTTGAGCGGGTTGAGTTGGGACAGGCTGAGGGGGTGAGGTGTGATTATGCTGGCTGTGCTTGTGTGCGGCGGCGGCTGCCTTGTCTTTTCTTGCACTGGCCATGCGCTCCTGACTTTGAGCATGTTTGGACGCGTATTAGTGTCCGTGTGTGCATGCGTGTGTGTGTGTGTGTGCCATGCGTTGGGTATTGCAGTGAGTGGAGGAAGCCTTCTTGCACCTAGCAAAGGGAGAGCTTACGAGTGTTTTGATAGGAGTAGGGGAGGCAACAGAGGCAGTACGTAGTGCAGCACATGCAAATACAGCCCTTTTTGAGCCCATTGTCATCTACTCGCCGACAGGCATCTACAGTCCACAGTCACAAAAAGAAACTGCACCATTCTCTATGCTTCTCTTTCTTAATTGCTAAAGCCAAGAAGGGTACACACACACAAACACACGCAGTGCGTGCTCACATGAACATGAGCTCAAATGGAGGAATGTCTTGAGCGAAGGCCTCCGCGAAAAACTCCTCGGTCAGCACGTCCTCACATAGGTCCAGGTCCTCCCAGGGCTCTGGCTGCGCCGTGCTGTGCTGCACTGTGCTGGTGAGGCGCTGGTAGGCTGCCGCCAATCGCCGAAATGCCTCGGCAGCACCCACAGGGTCATGCCGGTTTTTGTCAGGGTGGCTGCAAGTTAAGGGTCATGATGGAAAGGCTTTACAAGAATGTGCACAATGAGGTGTGTGTGCGCGTGTGTGTGTGTGTGTGTGTGTGTGCGTGTGTGTGTGTGCGTGTGCGTGTGCGTGTGTGTGTGTGTGTGTGTGTGTGTGTGTGTGTGTGTGTGTGTGTGTGTGTGTGTGAGTGTGAGTGTGTGA
>Ga0307947_1002196_pt1 | contig 15637 bp, 12 predicted proteins | sample OrgLakmetagen232_FD_201840 | JGI IMG/M metagenome (GOLD analysis project Ga0307947, IMG submission 201840) | Saline water microbial communities from Organic Lake, Antarctica - #232 | ecosystem: Environmental > Aquatic > Non-marine Saline and Alkaline > Saline | place: Antarctica: Organic Lake...
ACAGACAGACAGACAGACAGACAGACAGACAGACAGACAGACAGACAGACAGACAGACAGACAGACAGACAGACAGACAGACAGACAGACAGACAAACAGACAGACAGACAGACAGGCACACAGACAGACAGACACACAGACAGACAGAAAGACAGACAGACAGACAGACAGACAGACAGACAGACAGACAGACAGACAGACAGACAGACAGACAGACAGACAGACAGACAGACAGACAGCCAGTCATACAGACAGGCAGACAGGCAGTAAGTCAGACAGACAGTCAGTCATACAGACAGGCAGACAGGCATTAAGTCAGACAGGCAGTCAGTCACAGTCACAGTCACAGCGAGATACACCCAGAAGTGTATCATGCAGTGAATAGCATATAACATATGTAAGCAAGTACATAAACTGCGAATGCAGAGAAAAAGCTCAATCTGCTCTTAATCAGTGCCTGAGATCCTTGGCCTCGTTTCCCCATCACTTCAGCAATTGATTTTGTGGTAAAGAGTTCTTCCCATACTTCCATCAGTGCACGCAGAAATAACCTAGCTGCATGGCCGCTGCAGCTATTCTGCCCAGCAGCACGAATGCTCCACAAATGTTTATAGCACTTACATAATTGTTTTGAGCACTAAACAGCTCACAGTCGTCTACCTCCTAGCACTGATGCCACAGCCACTCACAGTGGCAAATCGCGCGCCAAATCTTGGTACAGCATCCGGCTAAAAGTCTTAGCAACAATGCGTGAGTACGGGGAGTGAAGCAGGCAGAAATCCACATGCCCGAGGAGACCTACGGAGTGGCAGAATAAGGGAGCGCTGCTTCATTTTATCATGTGTCAGAGTGAACGGTTTACGATTTAAGGTAAGCACTGCACAAACTGCATTACTCTTTTTTTTACATTATTTTCGTCGTTCGGTTGCTCACACATCGTCGCCCTGGGTCTGCGAGTACAGTTGTGCAACGATATTCACAACTATCCTGCAGCATTGCGTGCCATTCCATCCTCAGTAGCGTATAAATGTGTGCAGTGCATTAAATGCGCAACGCCGTGCCTGCGCAAGAGCGAGGTCCTTCCATTGCATTGCTTTGAGGTGCACAGAAATAAAAAGTAACGCTCAAGCCAAGAAGAAGAAGAAAAAGAAGAAAAAGCACCAGGATAACTAGGAGTAGAAAAGTGACAGGTGCCACCCAATCTGGATCATCGGTTGATACAAGCTGCTTCTTTCCTTTATGTGACACTATTATCTTTGTATCCACCCCAAGTTAGCGTGGTGTAATTCGCCCAGTCCGCTTACTCCTCGTAGATTAGTTCTCGTAAAGTAGCGTGTTGTAAAGGTGCAATCCCAGCCTGCTTACTTCCACAAAGTACGAGGCAGAGAGCGACCATCGGTCGCGGCATTTGTAGAGCTACCAAAGGCTAAGGAACACGCGCATCAATACCTCACCCTGCAGAGGTCGCCCAGCGCTGACATCCTCTCGAACATGTTGTCCAGTGCCTCCTCCCTCCTGCCCCTGACCTTGACACCTCCCTGCTGCAACTTCACCCCCTGCCCTCCCTCTGCTAGCTCTCCCTTCTCCCCCCCCACTCTCAAAGCCACCACCACCCTGGTTACCCTCTATTCTCCTCCCTACACAGCTCCCAACTCCGCCACCCTGGCTACCCTCCATTGCGCGTTTACTGCTTGCAATTCCACCTCCCTGGTCCCCCTCTGCAGCCTCTTCACCACTCCCAACTCTGCCACCCTGGCTACTCTCCATTGCGCATTTACTGCTTGCAATCCCATCACCCTGATCACCTCCCGCTGTCCCTTTGTTGCTGCTCCCCACACCACCACCTTGACTGCTTCCCATCCCGCATTCACTGCTCCCATCACCCTGACCACCTCCCGCTTTCCCTTTGTTGCTCCCGACGCCACCGCCCTGGTCCCCCTCTGCAGCCTCTTCACCACTCCCATCTCCGCCACCCTGGTTACATATCATATGCTCACCACCCTCCACTCCACCGCCCTGGTTCCCCTGTGATGCTCAAAAAGATGTGAGACACACAGAGCCTCTTAAGGGTGGCTGCGGTGCTTCTGTGCACGTACACGAACACAGGGTCTTGTAGCACCTCTATATACGGACATGAACACAGAGTCTTATAGCACCTCTATACACGTACATACACACATAGTCTTATAGCACCTCTATACACATACATGAACAAGTGCGAGTGCAACAAGGCTCTTGCAGGGCTTAGGGTCTAAACCCTAACCCAAGCCGCGTGTAGCAAATGTAATAAGCCCTTTGCTAAATTCAAAGATCAATTTAGCATATTTTGGTGCTGATGAGATGGATCAGAGTCTGATATGTGCTGTGATTGTATTAAGCACTTATGAGATAAACTCAAGAATTGCAGAGTGTTTGATACGCGGTAAAATATAACTACCATACATTTTGCTTCATTAGGTTTTTGGGGGAGGGGGGCAGTGATCAAACTATTTCATGATTTTACGTAACCTTTTGGATTTTACAGGGATGTTACAAGATTGGGGCAGTGATCTGTTTTTTTGTAAATGTTTATTTAAAGAAGGGGAGGCGGTGAGTACTTGTACGTACGGTAGTGCTTATGAGTAAATGTAATACATGTAGGTAGTTTGCAAGCCACACCTTTTCCTGAGGGCCAACGAGCAGCTAGCAAGTACCCGTCTTTTAGATACACAAGCGCACCTGTTCATCGTCCCAAAAGCACCTGTTTGCCCCATGTAAATATACACCAAGTGCCATGTGAATATACACCAATGTGAATATACACCAAGGGAATATACACCAATGTGAATATACACCAAGTGAATATACACCAATGTGAATATACACCAAGTGCCATGTGAATATATTCAAGGTGCCTGAGCCTTCATGCCTGCTTTCCTATTAATTTTCAACCAGCTTGAATGATACAGCGACAGACCTTGCACTCATTATCACATTCAAATGAAACATGCCATATGAGCAGACCACATGAACTACACACCTGAAGTCTCTCACACAGCTTGGCGTACGCAAAGTCTGCAGCCCGCATGAATTGGTACACAGTGGAAGGACCGTCAAAGCTAGGGAAAGGTCCACAGCCTGCGCAAGCATGTACACTAGTGTGTTTGTGTGCGTGCATGTGTGTTTGTGCGTATGTGTGCCTGTGTGTGTTTGTGCGTGTGTGTGCGCGTGTGTGTGTGCGTTTGTGCATTTGTGTGTGTTTGTGCGTGTGTGTGAATGGCTGCGTGCACACCACAGTACTAACTGACAGCGTTATTAACATTTTTGTCGCATTGTTTATTGCAGATAGGCACTGTTTATCGCACTGTTTATTGCACTGTTCATCGCACAGTTTACCGCACAGTTTATCGCAGATATAGGCATAGAAGTACAAGCAACCTTGCAGCAGTCACTGTCTGTCGAAATATTTTTAGAAAAAATCGACATTTTCTCAATCAACAGCACGTGCGCCTGCCCAAAACTGGGCGTTAGCGCAAACGCATGCAGGCTTGTGGAGATCATCAACATTTCTAGAGCACCTGCCCCACCACAAAGCGCCAACACACTCGCTCAACAATATGCACACTTAAATCATTTACATGCAGGAGTCAGAGGTGATTTCCTACTCTGCGATGCATAAGAGGCTGCTCCTTCACTTGCAGTCCACTCCCCTGATAAATGACGCCATTCATATCCACTCACACGCACGCTTGCAGAATCAATGGTACTAGAAAATGCACGTCTGGGCGTTGTGTCGGTACGATAAGATACCTTTCACATCCCTTGTGCTGGCTTGAATGCGAAAGCAAAGTCCCATTATAGAAGCTTGTCATATGCCTGGTACCGTTGTCGGCTGTCATTTACTTTGCTTAGACTCTTGCCTAGCAAGGGGGGTTGTGCTACTACTCTTTGTACAGACCTACCATTGGCTACTTTCAGCAGTTTGGCACTTCTATAACCAGTGCTTATTCAACTCATTACGTCAAGTCATCTGGCTTGAATGCGAAAGCAAATTTTGGCACTCTCCTAACATTTGACGCCGTTTGTACCCACTCACACGCAGGTTTGCAGAAGTCAATGGCGTTGTCTGAGAAGCTGCTCTTCCATGCAGGATCCATAGCAAGAGGAGCATCAGGACCCACCAGCATAGCCACAGCACCAGCACCTCCTGTGGGGTGTGTAACGGAATGGCGTGTTGCTTAATGACATGTGGGCATGCCTATACTATATCATCCTGATATAGTATACATGAAACATGATTTGTGAGCATGCCTATATGGTACACACATGAAACATGATTTGCGGGCATGCCTAAATAAAACACACATGCATTGTGAATTGTGGACCATAAATCATGGTTCATGTGTACAGACGCAGCATCCAAGCAGGCTCTGTATGTAAGAGTACGATACCCTGCTCATGTACAGTAGTGTCTGAGGCCATATTAACCCAACCATATTAACCCAACCATACTATTTGCCATGAAGACATACCTACTTTCAATGCTGCATCCTTTCCATTCATTCTTACAATTCCCTGAGACATAGGATTGACCAGAACCGTACAGGTATATGAAACATATATGACCGTATAAATATGTTTCTGGCCAGCCCTACATACACGTCATCTCATGGTATCCCGCGTTTGTGCATACCTGTGGCTCGTGCAGCAGACCCCGGCTCGTACACAGAAGTGTCCGAGGCCACGACCAGGGCTAGGCGGCCGTCCCAGCTGCTGCTCTCCACCCTGCAAGCCGTTTGTGTGTGCGTGACTTATGCGTAAGGCTGGCCAAAAACATGTTATTGATAGGGCAAGCCAGCATGCTGCTCTCCACCCTGAAAGCCGTTTGTGTGCGTTTGACTTATGCATAGGGCTGGCCAAAAATGTTATTGATAGGGCAAGCCAGAATGCTGCTCTCCACCCTGCCAGCCGTTTGTGTGCGCGTGACTTACGCATAGGGTTGGCCAAAAACATGTTGTTGATAGGGCAAGCCAGAATCGTGAATACACAGTGGGTGCAGTGTGCAGGGTGCAGGGTATTGATTCCTTCAAGCAATCAGTCAGGTAAGGTGTGCAACGTAAAAGGCTTGGGTCAACCCTAATTGTGGAAAACAAAATTACGGCATTGTTTCCTCGAAGCAAGTGGTCAGGTACGAGGTCTAGATCAAACGGTTTTCACAGGACCTGGTTACACAGGTAGAAAATAGTAAATGCTGGCAAATACCTCCAAAACTACTGCTGTCTGTGCACATACATACACCTGCCATCTGCCGTCTGCTGTTTGCTGGTCTTAGTTTGCCTGCCGGCTGTGCACATACATACGTGCCGTCCTGCACAGAAATGTCCTTTACGTGCGTGCTATAGTGGCACGTATGCCAATGATTATACCAATGCTTACAGAGTGAATCAGACAAATGCATGGAACGCACATTTTTGAGGCCAGTACCCTGGTTGCAGAAATACGAGGCAACGATCAGGGCAAATCGGCAGTCCCAGTTGCTGCTCGTCATTTTGCTAGCTAGCAGTGTGCTAGTGCTGCTATTGCAGTGTAGGGACACGGGTAGGGTTGGCCAGAATCATATATGTACCGTGTATATACGGTATTTTTGGCAGGGATGTGACCAAATATGCGACCACATACGGCCTATATAGACAGTTCTGGCCAACCCTAGATAGGAGTGGTAAACTGCTCGCATCCATGGAACTGCTGAGTTCAGAGTACAGTACATGAACTCCAGTTCTTGCATTGCAGCAAACGTGATTTGCTGCTTTACCACTCTTGCATCTGTGTTTCTCTGTTGTTTCTCCAATTTTTTACTTCCTTGATAGTATATCCCCTGCCTGCAGTAACCTTGTGCATTTTGTGGTGACCATTTGCTCAAACAAGGGCTTCTGTAGCTTGCGCACAGGTGGAGCTCGTTTTGGTAGAATGCGTAATGAGAGGTAAAAAGAAAAAAAATATGGGTATTTTTGGCAGCGGTTGGCCGCTTGTTACTTGAAGCAGGCTTCTTTGTGTAATTGCGGCACGTGCTATCAAATTCAGCTTTTATACTGCACATGTTTCTTGTGTTGAAATGTCTGGGAACGCTTGGAGATCCTGTAAAAATGTGATCTGCAAGTGCATGCTCGCCATTGGCAGCTGTTAAAAACAATTGACCACCAGCCAATGGCATTGAACAGGGCAGCTATGCCCCCACGTAGCAGCCATGCAAAGAACCCACAACCTACACCATTACAGGTGACAACACTGGCAAATACGTGGCTTACCGATTGAGGGCATCGCAACAGGGCAGCTGTGTCCCCAAATAGCACCCATGCAAATAACCCACACCCTTCACCACAACAGGTAACAACACTGACCAATACGTGAGACCCACCAGCTAACGCACTTCACAGCTCCACCATAATTTGCAACAGTAGTGCTTACACTGACAAGTACGTGTGACTCACCAGTTGATGGCATTGAACAGGGCAGCCGTGCCCCCATAGCACCCATGCAAAGAATCCACGCCCTGCACCACGTTGTGGATGGAGCACAAACAAGGACGGGTGAGAGATGCAGAAGGAGCGAGACGCAAGGGAGGGTGCACATATTTTAGCCTCAAGCCATAGCACCGACCACTCCATAGACCTCATAGCAGACTGACTAATAACAGGGACCAATGAAACGTAAAACGAAACGCTGGAGTATGGAACAGGAACGTGCTGCTCCTTCTTGTGTGTGTGTGTTTGTGTGTGTGTGTGTGATCAGTGCCCTTGTTGGTGTACACACACGTACACACACAAAAACACACACCACACCATTCCAAACGTTCCACGCACAACATGCAAATCTCTGCCCGTCTCTGTCCTACTTTACAACCTTTGCTGCTCATAAATTGTCTTAAGAAGCTGATACGTCAATCCAGAAGCCGATGCATCATTTTGTTGCGCAGTCACACAGCCGATCCTGCAGCCTTATTGTAAAAACCGAGGTGCTGAAAATGCCCGCCTTTGATAAACCCCGTGCAACCCTAAACATCCACCTCTGCATCCTTGTTGTAAAGTCGAGCGGCTGAAAATACCCGCCTTGATGAACCCTGCACAACCCTAAACATCCACCTCTGCAGCCTTGATGTTAAGTTTAGAAAAACACTGAAAATGCCCGCCTTAAATAAACCCTGCACAACCCGAAACATTCACCTCAGCATCCTTGTTGCAAAGTCAAGGCGCCGAAAATGCCCGCCTTTGATCAACCCTGATCAACCCTAAACACCCACCTCGACATCCTTGTTCCCCGTGCCCTCAAACAGGCGCATGAGGTGGCTCTTAATGGACTTGCTGCGATCAGGTCCGCTCTCACTCCCCACGTCTAACCTGTCGTGCAAAATTGTAGTGAAAGGGACAAAGGGTTCTAGAGTAGATGTGTCTGTCTCTTTATAGACTTGCTACGATCAGGCCCGCTCTCACTCCCCACGTCTAACCTGCCGTGCAAGATTGTAGTGAAAGGGGCAAAGGGTTGTGGAGTTGAAATGTCTGTCTCGTTATAGTCTTGCTACGATCAGGCCCGCTCACACTCCCCACGTCTAACCTGCCGTGCAAGATTGTATAAGAGGAGTGAAGGGTCGCAGAGCAGAGCAAAAATCAGAGGACTAAGCTGGATGGGAACAATGTGTGAGATGAAATAATTTTGAGATAATACACCAATCAAAAGAAAATGAGAGCATAGTCTTAAAACCCTGACCCTGAACTCTATCCCCCACTAAACAGAAGCCTACATTTTCCAGCCACAATGAAAAACCCTGCACAAAACCACATCCCTTTCACCTGCCGATGCAATCGTAGCTCACACAGTGTTTCCTCATGAGCTGGTCTGTGGCCGTCAAGGCCATGCTGATGGTGTCCTCACGGTCTGAGCAGTAACTCAGAGACATCTGCATGGGAGGGACGCAAACGGCACTGCTGAGACAAAGAGCGTGTGAAGCTTCATTACCCTATGCAGCAGCCTAAAGACACCAGCACCCGTGGCCGACAAAATGTTCGACCTGAGCTGCACACGCAGGGGCAGGGACCAACAGGAAGTGAATAGGGTGCTCTTATTCATTCAGATCAAGGCCCGTGATACATTAGAGGGAATGGCGCAAAGGAAGATGTTCGACCTTGGATGCACGCACAGGGGCAGAGACCAACAGGAAGTGAATAGGGCGCTCTTATTCATTCATATCAAGGCTCGTGATACATTAGAGGGAAAGGCACAGAGGAAGGGGCAGTTGGCCTTCTTTATGTCTTGCTCGTGCCAGCTGAAGCAAGTTGAACCTGTCGACCTGTCGTTTGATTTTATTTTTGTTCGACTCATTCCATAAATAAACATGGTGTTTTTAGCAAGACCTGTTGTTAGATTAAAGTTAAGGATGTCTCAAACCATAGATAAACACGGTGTTTTAAGCAGGGACCTGTTGATAGATAAAAATTAGGGTGGGCTTGAACCAAACGGTGGTACACAGTGTTTTTAGCCAAATTACCACCGTACAAGCGGCCATAAAATGGCTCTGTCCAACCCTACTACTAATTGTCCCAGGAGGAAATGTTTCCAGCTGTGAAAGACCTCTTGCTGGGCCCCTAGATATGCCTCGCTGTGCCCTAAATACATGCAGCAGCTCAAATACAACCCGCTTCAAGGGTACTTTAATACCGCAATTAACCTCACGTGAGCGTCTAGAAAATGCTCCCACGTTGCGGGAGGCCAATCACTCAGGGCAGGCGAAAATATTCAACCACACACATGTATGAAAAGTGATAACCAGCTGTGAAAGACATCTTGCCAGGCCCCTAGATATGCCTCACTGTGCCCTAAATACATGCAGCAGCTCAAAGAGAACCTGCTTCAAGGGTGATATAAGTACCACAGTTAAACCCACGTGACCTAATAGAAAATGCTTCGCCCCCTGCGAGAGGCCACTCACTCAGGGACAGGGACAAGAGAGACAGGAACATGCCACACATGTAATTATGTGCCTTTCACTTCCTTTTTACGGGCTCCTTCCCCCAGCAGTCTGCTGCAGGAGATCATCATACAACCAACACATTAATGGGCACCTGCCCGAGGCCTTTGGAATACTTACCAGCATGCCAACGTGCTGCTCCAGGGTAGAGGACCAATCACCACCACCACCCCGAAATTAAACCCTAGAGAACAAAAAATCACGCACCTGCCCGAGGCCTTTGGAATACTTACCAGCATGCCAACGTGCTGCTCCAGGGCAGAGGACCAATCACCACCAACCAACACCACCCCAAATCAAAGCAAACATCACCACCGTCATTACCACCGTCACCTCAGAATAAAGCAAACAAAATGCGCACCTGCCCAACGCCTTTGGGATACTTCCCCAGGATGCTGTCGTGCGGTCTGAAGACCACCACCACCACCACCACCACCACCACCACCACCAAATTAAACCTGAGCAGACAAAAAAGTACGCACCTGCCCGAGGCCTTTGGTGTACTTTCCGGGGACGCCATCGTGCTGCTCCAGGTCAGAAGCAAGCACCTTCGATTAACGCGACAATACAGATTGGACGCAACAAATCAGATCAAGCAAATCGGACTTTGGAGCTGCGGCTAGAGTGAGGAGCATGGTGACAGCCAGCTGACCCTTACAAAACGAATGAGTGTAATAAGTAAGGGAGGGAGGGAGGGAGGGAGTGTGGCCAGTGTGCCAAACATAGTTGAGAGCTTTGCTTCATTGCACGCTGATCCTTACAAAACGAATGAAGAAGTAGAGAAGTAGTAAGTGAGGGAGAGAGCGTGGCCAGCGTGGCAAAAACAGTCGATAGCTTTGCCTCAACGCACGCTGATCCTTGTCAGCTTAGGCTTTCAGCATTTTTGACAAGTTGAACTTGCAGCAGCGAAGGCATCAACGTAATCAAAGTGTATGCATTTACGTACGTTGGGTAGACGAAGAAGAGCTTAGAATATAAATTTAATTGCGACCTTGGGTTGAAACAGGACTACATATTTACATGTGTATTTAGGGCGGCATACATAAGTAAATAGGACTCTTAATGTGAATTTGATACGATTCTACATTCTTTGGAGGCAGGAAGATGTGTTTCAAATGTATTCAATGCAAGTGCTTATTCATAGACAATGTGGGTACATGCTTTGGCCTTATACACTGCAGCCCTGCTCTTAGATCTGCACATATACGATGCGTCCCCGATGACACCAAGATTACAGGTCTCCGTAACCCCAGTTTACACACACACGCGCGCGCACAAACACACACACACACATACACACACACACACACGCACACACACACACACAAACATTTCTGTACGCCATGCCCAAGATAAGTCGCTCTTAGAGTTTACATACGGAGTGATGAACAAATAGAAATTGCTTTCCCTTTACCCCGAGTGTACCACGTTCAATGACACTGCGGTATAGATATTCAGTAAAAAAAATTATCTCACCACATTGTTGGGGACGTACGCCTCCATGGCTAGGATACCCACGTGAAGAGGCCTCTTACCCCCGTCACTTGCCATGCTTTTCGGTGCTGCAGCCTGGGCATTGCGTGAAAACAATCACAAAGCACAGTACAAGTCAGGATTTACAGAGCTGTGCTTCAGGACTCAGCCAGGGCCTCCTAGGCTCCACAAGCGTGTACGCATATGCATATGCATGTGCATGTGTGTGAAAGTGTGTGTGTGTGTGTGTGTGTGTGTGTGTGTGTGTGTGTGTGTGCGCGCGTGTGCGTGTGCGTGTGAGTGTGCGTGTGTGTGTGTATGTGTGTGTGTGTGTGCGCGTGCGTGTGTGTGCGTGTGATCGTGTGTGTGTATGTGTGTGTGTGTGTGTGTGTGTGTGTGTGTGTGCGCGCGTGTGCGTGTGCGTGTGCGTGTGCGTGTGCGTGTGCGTGTGCGTGTGCGTGTGCGAGTGAGTGAGTGAGTGAGTGAGTGTGTGTGTGTGTGTGTGTGAGTGTGTGTGTGTGTGTGTGCATACCACTGCTGACTGTACAGGTGCCCGGGATCAAGTCCTAAATTTACGCATCACTGCCTGGTATACACAATTTAATTATATATACAACTTTCTAGATTTAAGGATGGCTTTGCAAACCATTGCGCCTAGCATGTCTGCTAGCAGATCTTCTTACAGTGAGGGTTATTCAAGAGTCACAAGGAGGCTTGCTACCATTTTAAGCATAGCACTGCACAGCTCTCCAGACCAAGTCAATCCTGTAAAGCGAGTCCCATTGTGCACTACCCCCCAATCTCCCCTTCCATCCACTGTCTCTCGGAGGCAATTTGGCATAGCCGTTGCAGGAGGGGCTGTGACACTGCTTGCCTCGCCTCAAGATGGCTCCTGTGAGTTAAGACCGCCTGTGCACGCACGCGCACGTGCGCACGCGCGCGCACACACACACACACGCACACACACACACACACACACACACACACACACGCACAAACACACACACACGCACACGCACACGCACACGCACGCACGCGCGCACACACACACACACACACACACACACACACACACACACACACACACACACACACACACACACACACAGCATCCTGACTACACGCAAACCTGTTTCCACACAATAGCTAGCGCACTGTGACGCACAGCGACACTTGTTGCGTGAGCTGTGACCTGATGCATACCAATGCGCATTGTTCCTAATTATACTTCTTCACCACCTCGTATAAGCAACCCTCGCCACGCATACACATGTCATTGGCACAGGCGCGGAGCAGGCATCCGTCTCCCCTCCAATTACAAGTACATCCCCCCTTAGCAGCAGCAGCGGCAGCAGCGGCAGTGCAGCGTTGATAGAGCCCTACTCAAACGTGCAGCAGGTCAGTCGTGGGGTGGCGGATCGCGTGGTGCAGCCAAGGTTGCAAAGCGCGGGAGCTTGTGTGTGTTTGTGTGTGTGTGCGTGTGTGTGTGTGTGTGAACGTGCAAAGACATTATCCCTTGGCAGCAATGAGGGGCTCTTCTCTGCTGTTGAAATGAATGCTGGCCAGATCCATAGAGCACATCGATGTGTGGGGCTGGCCAGGACCATGTAGGTGCGGTGCATAGATTAACCTGAGCACGGAAATCTCCAAATGCTCTGTCATATACGATGTATGTATATGCTACTACTATATGGTCCTGGCCATTTTCCATGCCCGTGCGATTGTGGCCAAGCCTGTGCGCATTATTTCTCTGGCCAAAACCCTAGTACTTCTGCTAAATTTATGTTCAACAGAAAGCGGTTTTAACCTCAGCTAAATTAACCAATTGGTTTTTATCTTCAGCTAGGCCGAGCTGTATCGCATGAAAGATAACCATCTGCGCTCCTGGCGCACCTGTTTTTTGGCAGGCGTAATTACTCGCGTGTGCTAGTCTTGCAAGTGCTAGTCAAGTAACTCACGTGTGCTAGTCAAGTGCGATCAGTCGAGTGCTATTCAAGGTACTCGCGTGCGCTAGTCTTGCAAGTGCAATGGTTTGCAGGAGTTTTGAAAATTAAGTTTCCTGGGGTTGGCTTAGCTTGTGCCCGATGAATTCTCAAAACTCTCATCTCCTGGTTTTTATCTCCTCAATCAGGATATGCCTGTATACATATACACAAATGCAGGCATATCCTATACGCACAAACAAACACACACATATGCACACATATGCACACACACACATACACATACACACACAAACACACACACTTGCAATCACACTTTACACACAACACGTTTGATCCTCACGCTACTATACTCACGACACGCATTTGATCCTCATTGCCAGGGTTACTCAATGATGGTGCCTTCTGGATGGGAGAAAAAAGGAAAAGCCGGTGCGGATGTCCTTTTTGAAGACCCAGACCGCAGGTATGTGGGTGTACATGTGGTTGTGGGTGTCAGTACATGTGTGTGTGTGTGTGTGTGTGTGTGTGGTGTTGTGTGTATGTGTGTGATGCATATAGGGTGTTTAGTCAAGAGTGTAATTTATAGCGATCAAAATGGTCTGGGGTTGGCCAGAACCGTATATATACGATGTATATACGGTATATTAGGCAGGGACCCTACCAAATATACGGTCATATACGTTGCATATTTACGGTTCTGGCCAACCCTAAAAATAGTGCAACAGTGAGGTAAGCCATACCTTTTTGTGCTAATATACACAAGCCTGTTACATAATTTTACTCCTGAACGCCATCCTTGGATTTGATTGAGTCACTGTGCATGCAAACATTCTCAGCTAGTCTACTGAGCCCGACGAGATGTCAGCAGCCTCGCACCAGTGACCTGGTGCAATTGCTCATAATAAGGAATGCAAACATTCTCAGCTCTCTACTGAGCCCGACAAGTTGTCAGAAATCTTGCACCAGTGACCTGGTGTATTTGCTCAAACCAAGGAACGATTTAAGTGGAAATGCCGTACAGCTTGCGCACTCTGTCCTTGCACTTCCATGTCCAAAACCAGCTTGCATTGCATGCATTGTAGCTCTCTGCATTTTCAAACTACACCTTATGCCAGTGAACACTGTGTGTCTTTCTTTCATTTCATGTTTGCAGGACGACAAACATCGGGGTCACAGTCAATCCAGTCCGAGTGCCGCGGATTGAAGAGTTTGGAAGCCTCGAGACCATCGGACAGCGTCTGCTCGACACAGGTGTGTAGCTTAGAGACATGTGCATCTCAGAGACACTTGTGCATCCCACATTGTATTAAAACGTGTGACACAGGTGTGCAGCTCAGAGACGCTCACACATCCCACACTGCATTAAACGTGTGACGCAGGTGTGCAGCTCAGAGACGCTCACACATCCCACACTGTATCAAAACGTGTGACACATGTGTGCAGCGCAGAGACTGTTATGCATCTCACACTGTGTTAAAACGCGTGAAGCAGGTGTGCAGCTCATAGACGCTCACACATCCCACACTGCATTAAAACGTGTGACGCAGGTGTGCATCTCAGAGACACTTATGCATCCCACACTGCATTAAAATGTGTGACGCAGGTGTGCAGCTCAGAGACGCTCACACATCCCACACTGTATTAAAACGTGTGACACATGTGTGCAGCTCAGAGACTGTTATGCATCCCACACTGCATTAAAACGTGTGACGCAGGTGTGCAGCGCAGAGACTCTTATGCTTCCCACACTGTATTAAAACGTGTGACGCAGGTGTGCAGCGCAGAGACGCTCACACATCCCACACTGCATTAAACGTGCGTCTGTGTGCGCGCAATTGCACCGTCGATCAGCTCCTGCTCAATACAGCAGGCATGAAGCTCGGTGACACATTGCCTTCAACGTAGCATTTAAGCGTGTTGAGCGCATGTATATTGTAGTATGTGGTGTTATCACACTTGTATAATGTGGTATTGTGGTGTTTTCAAGTGTTCACACTTGTCTGTAGCCTGTATTGCATATCTAAGGTGCGCTTCAGTTTGTGTTAGTCTGCGCAGCTTTGCACTGTCTCGTGGTTCTGGTGAGTGCATGCTCACACAAACAAGTCTTTGTTTAAGGAGGGGGCCTGGTTTATGTGTTTTGGCTGATGCACATGTTGCCAACGTACATAAACCAGGTGCCCTCCTAACATGGTTTAAGAATGTTGGCTTATGCACATACTACCAGCATACGTAAACCAGGATCCCCCCTAACATGTGTGCATTTAGGTGCAAGCATAAAGAGAGCACCCTGGATACAAAGTAGCGTGCCAGACTGAGCGTGTTGGTGTGTGTGGGTCGTTTGCCTGTGGCCAACGTCCCTTGTGAACGTGATCATTTCTGTATTTGCATGCAGAACGTAAGAAGGAGAGCACCGTGGATAAGTGAGCATGTTGATGTGAGCAAGTTGATGTGTGTGCCGGTCGTTCTCCTGTGGACACGTCCCTTGTGTACATTTCTGTATTTGCATGCAGAACGTAAGAAGGAGAGCACCTTGGGCGTGAGCATGGTGTCTCAGCAACAGCGGTCGCAGAGCGGAAATGAATTTACTGGCAGTGGGGCGACGTTATATGATTATGAGTATGATCTGAGCAGGTGGGTGTGGAAGGTTTGGGGGGCGGGCTCACTAGCGGCAAGGATCCGGGGCGACCTTGTGTGATTATGAGTATGATCTGAGCAGGTGGTTGTGGGAGCGGGGTGGGGATGGGGATGGGTTAAGGCGCGAGGAGAAAAATGGAGGGTGTATTTGTATGTGAAGAAGTGGGAGTTCACTGGCGGCCGTTAATTTGGGATGACCCCTTATGATCTAAAAGTATGGCAGGTGGGTGTGGGTGTTCCTGTGGGGGTAAGGAGGAAGAAAAAGAAAATACAAGAAGAGAAGAAAGGTTTGACCTATGCAGGCAGTGAGGAACACACACACACACACACAAACACACACACACTGGACCACTCCCGACGTTAATCAAGAAAAAGGGTGATGCTTTGAATAGATGGAAGTGATACGTGGGGACTCATAAATGAGCGAGGATCAGCCCCTTGGCATGCAAGGATCTGTGGCTGCTTTGTATGGTCGTGTATATTGACACAAATGGAGTGGGAGTGGGATTTCAGTAATGAGAATGCATTCATCTACGCTCGCAATTGCTTTATAAATAGTAATAGGAGGAGGAGGAGGAGGAGGGG
>Ga0307947_1002200_pt1 | contig 15619 bp, 21 predicted proteins | sample OrgLakmetagen232_FD_201840 | JGI IMG/M metagenome (GOLD analysis project Ga0307947, IMG submission 201840) | Saline water microbial communities from Organic Lake, Antarctica - #232 | ecosystem: Environmental > Aquatic > Non-marine Saline and Alkaline > Saline | place: Antarctica: Organic Lake...
ACCCACACCCACACCCACACCCACGCCCACCCACACCCACACCCACACCCACACCCACACCCACACCCACACCCACACCCACACCCACACACGCACACAAATGCACGCTTGCACCAACACACCCACACCCACACCTAACCCCAAACTCACCCTCACCGACACCCCCAAATTCAACCAGACTTTCCCACACACACGCTACCACGCACACTCACCTGTGTGGTGAGAATATATATACCTTGGTACTTCTAGGTTGATATATCATATGATATCACACGATGATGGGAAATATGTTATTTCATATTCACATTATGCCTTGAACCCTACTCACCTGTGTAGTGAGGTACGGCAGGGGCAGCATGCGGCCGGTACCTCCCATCATTTGGGCCAGCAATATTTGCTGCTGCTGCTGCACGGCAGCCGCACTTTGGCTGGGGTCTTGCATCTGTGAGCAGGCACATACACACACGCATCTTGCGGCACATACACACGCACATGAGCAGGCACATACACACGCACATGACCAGGCACATACACACACGCATCTTGCATCTGTGAGCAGGCACATACACACATATACAGGCACAAATTAAGCGGACGGTGGGCTTGCTATGTGAACAAGGGCATGCAGCAACACACTCTAGCCGGGATCAACATTTAAAAGCAGCCATCAGAGCAACATATGCAGATACACGACACATGCGCGCATACAAACACACACACACATAAACGCTCACGCACGCACATACACACACACGCACACACGTGCACGCACGCGCATGCACACACACCTGCAGCATGTTCTCTGTGTCTGCCAGCAGCTTTGCTGACACCACCATGAGCAGCAGGTGCTGTCGCCACGCGATGCCGTTCAGCAGCACCAACTCCCCTGACTTGTCTCGCCTGAATGCACCAAATCAGTCAATCACGCAGCAGGGTTTATGAAAGAGAGAGAGAGAGAGAGAGAGAGAGAGAGAGAGAGAGAGGGAGAGAGAGAGAGAGAGAGAGAGAGAGAGAGTGAGAGAGAGAGAGAGAGAGAGAGAGAGAGAAAGAGAGAGAGAGAGAGGGAGAGAGAGAGAGAGAGAGAGAGAGAGAGAGAGAGAGAGAGAGAGGGAGAGAGAGAGAGAGACGTAATATAAATATCATAGACAGCAGCAGGAGACTCCTGAACTAAATCCGCCTGTGTGCACCAATCAGCCGATCACGCAGCACATGATGTGTGCAGAAACAAAGCGTGAACACATTGTTTACAAAAAGCAACAGCAGTACCCGTGCCCCAGTCATGGCCTGCTTGCGTACAAGCCAAGTGCTTGGAAATTTCTGCTAACGTGCACCAACATGCTTTGGCATCAAGTCCTGTGCATTATGGTGATGGCATGATGTATGCTATAGAGAGCATTGAAGATGATAAAGCTTCTTGCAATGTTGACACACACCCACATCCACGCCCACACCCACACTTACGCCCACGCCCACGCCCACCGACACCCACTCACGCCCACCGACACCCACACCCACGCCCACACACCCAAATCCATGCCCACACCCACACCCACACCCACGCCCACCGACACCCACCCACACCCACCCACACCTAAACCCACATCCACACCCGCTCACCCAAACCCACGCACCCACAACCACACATCCACGCCTCCCTCCCCCGACACACACACACACACACACACACCGTGCAGCGGGGTGCGACTCCACGTAAGCCATGGGATTCATGAGGCGAGCGTCCCCTGAGGCTGCACGAATGACCTGCTGCACTGCATGGCTGCGTGCACTGGCCCAGTGGTCAAAGCTAATGACGGATCCTTGCTGACCCACTGGAGGGGGTGCACCTGAGTGTGTGTGTATATGTGTATGTGTTTGTGTGTGCGCGTGTATTGTATGTGACACACGCACGAGCCGTGCAAAGGCCCAAGTAGGACAGCGACACGTTTGGGGTAGAGCAGCAATTGATTGGATTTGTTTCGGTCTCCTTGCGAAAACCAAGACCAGAAAACAGCACTCTTTTGCAGAATGCCATGCAGCCAGCTCAACAACCATGTACCCTTGAGTGCGTTCAACTTGCATTTCAATCGTAACACGCTGCAGACTCCCCCCTTCTGTACACCCAAACACCCACACACACCCACACCCACACTTGCATTTCAATCCTTACACGTTGCAGACTCCCTCAGGACAGGGAGCTCTGTTCCCCTCTTCTGTACACCCAAACACCCACACCCACACCCACACCCACACCCACACCCACACCCACACCCACACCCACACACCCACACACCCACACACCCACACACCCACACACGCATCCACAGCCTCACCCACACCCTACAACCACACCAGCACGCACCCATGTGTGTGAGCGCCACGATGGTATTCAACCAGCACTGTGGGCCCAACGCACTGCTAACTCCCCTCAGCGCAGGCAGCTCAGCCCCCCCCCCTCCTCCCCCTCCCCCTCCTGAAGAGCCCACTGCTCCTGGAGAGGTGGCGTCCAGTCGGTCCACGTACACCACCAAATCTGGCTTGTGCTTCTGATACGCCCTGCGTGCATTTGGGGGGGTGTATGGGGATATGCATGTGTGTGTGTGTGCTCGTGTGTGTGTATATGTGTGGTCACGCACGCGTGTGTGTGTGTGCGCATGTGGGTGTGTTTGCGTTTGGGCATGTGTGTGTTTGCGTGTGTAGTGATGCTTTAAAACAGATAAGTGATCACCAAGATGCTTTTGGGTAGGGATCAACCTGGTGTACAGGCACTTGTGTCTGCAGAGCATTTTTCTAACAGCACAGACACTCACAGGCCCACACTTGACCAACTAGTGGACCCAGCCACAGTTCAGCCCAGCACACACACGCACATGCACTCCAACACACACACTCAAACACAGCACACACACACACACACCTGCGGATCTGCTGTAACACTTGTGCATTGGTCGCCGCATCCCCAGCTGCTGCTCTCAGGCCAGGGGTGTCAATGATCTCTAGTCGCACGCCTTGGCAGGTGCCCTGCATCATAAGAACACGCACAGCATAGCATACGTTTCAAGTCATAGTCATCAGGGGTGGTTGTGATGGCGGCCCCACACACACACACACACTGGCAGGTGCCCAGATTTGAAGGAGTGAACGTTCACACAGGTTTACATTTACGGCTGACAGGGGCGGTTCATGGTTAATGCTCGCTATATACACAAACGCTGGCAGGTACCTGCTCACCCAAACAAACACATGCACAGCAATTTCTTAGCGCTATACTCGTGGCAGGGGTACTTGAAGATGCCAGTCCCAAAAACACTTGCAGATGCTCGCAAAAAGACCGCATACACACACACAAACACACACACACACACACACACACACACACACACACAAAGCAACGCTAAGGGCTACGGTGATTTATTTCAGCAGGGTTGATGAAATCAGCCCCACACTCACTCTCACAGGTGCTTGCTGGATTTCAGGAGCAAGTGACCAAGAATTGTAGCTCTGTCAAGGGTGTTTGATGGTCTCTTCGTTTCTGTCCAGCAAGCATCACCCAAACACTCAGCGTTTATGCACATCAATACTGAAGTACGCAGAAACTAAACTCTTGCATGCAGTTGCATTTGCACGCACGTTGGCCTTATATATTTGTACACTTCAACTTAAAAACACACATGCACAAGCACACACAAGCACACAAGGACATGCAATGCGCACTGGCTGCTTTAGCCCAGAACAGTGGTTCCTGCTGCATGCCACTAGGCTGCACGGTCCCATAGGATAGCCCTATTGTGTGTCAATGAGTGATATTCCCGTACACCTCGCGGATCCTTTCAAGTGTTAGTTGCAGCAGCAGCAACCCAGATGCACGCAAGCAGGCAAGAGAGCCCTTCAGCAAAGGAGCATGCACACATGGCGTGAGGATTCCATCTCTGTGCCAGAGATCAATGATTGCCTCTGGGCGCATGCAACCTGGCAGGAGCGTCCTGGAGCGCACTGAGATGATGAGCATGCACACGTGGCAGGGATAGAGGCAAAGAACAAGGACGCAGCACTGTTTAAACAAACACAGGGACGCTGTGCAGACAAGCACAAACACGGGTACATTGCAATGACGCCGGCAAGAGGCATGCACAGCAGCACAGGATACATTGGGATTGCTTTACATCGTATCACACTGCTGCAGGGGAAGTATGAAGCAGCATGCGTGTTTTCTGCGGGGGGAAATAAAAAGATTGCTGAGCGTAGCTAAGGCCAAGGATTCACACAAGAATTGGTACAGAATCAGTTCAAGATCAAGTTGGTGCTAGCCATTAGACAACTGATCTGGCCAAGGATTTACACAAGAATTGGTACAGAATCAGTGTTCAAGATCAAGTTGGTGCTAGCCATTAGACAACTGACCTTGCCAAGGATTCACACAAGAATTGGTACAGAATCAGTTCAAGATCAAGTTGGTGCTAGCCATTAGACTGATCTGGCCAAGGATTCACACAAGAATTGGTACAGAATCAGTGTTCAAGATCAAGTTGGTGCTAGCCATTAGACAACTGACCTTGCCAATAATTCACACAAGAATTGGTACAGGATCAGTTCAAGATCAAGTTGGTGCTAGCCATTAGACAACTGACCTTGCCAAGGACTCACACAAGGACTGGTACAGATTAAGTTCAAAATCAAGTTGGTGCTAGCCATTCGACAACTGACCTTGCCAAGGACTCACACAAGGACTGGTACAGATTAAGTTCAAGATCAAGTTGGTGCTAGCCGTTAGACAACTGACCTTGCCAAGGATCACACAAGGACTGGTACAGATTAAGTTCAAGATCAAGTTGGTGCTAGCCATTAGGCAACTGACCTTGAGCACGGTTACTTTTTTCGACGCCCCCATGATGGGGTCCACTACAGGCCACGTATCCCCCCCTAGCAAGGAGTGCGCCAGCTGCGTCTTGCCAGTGCCTACAGCAGCCGCATGTGTGAGCGTGTGAGCGTGTAAGCGTGTGTGTGCACATGTATGCGTGTTTATGTGCGTGTGCGTGTGGTGGAGGGTGCCTGACAGCTTTGCTTGCGTGAATGGCGTGAATGGCGTGCCTGTGCAGAAGTCCACGACTGTGCATAAATAGTAGCATTTCACGTGCTTCTCACTCTCTCACACAAACACACACACACACACACACACACACACAACCTAACAACCCGGTGCACATACCTTGAACCCACCTCACACTGCCCCTGTCTGCGGCTACAAATGCCTGCCCTGACCTGCTGTACCCCTTGACACGCAAATAATTATGCAGCCATTCAGGTGAACGAGCACTTCCTTTACAGTAGAACTCAGTTGTGCTTCCCTCCCAATTCCCAATTTGCACCTCCCTCCCCCCCCCCCCGCCCTCTACACTCACGTACACACATACACACACACATGTACACACACACACACCTGCCAGTCCGATGAACATCATCTTCACACAGAAGTCCAGCGGTGCCCCTGCCCCCCCCTCCGCCTCTAGCTTACTGGCCTCTCGTGTCGCGATGAATGCTGGGTCAGGACGGCGCGCTGTGCGGCGCCAAGGGGCGCGCAGCTTCTCTGCTAACGCCAGCCTGCAGAGGACACGTGTGCAGATTTGTGTGTGTGCGTGCTGTGTGTGCATGTGTGTGTGTGTCTATGTGTGTGTATGTCTGTCTATGTGTGTGTACGTGTGTGTGTATGTGTGTGTGGAGGGGGGGGAAGGGGGGAAATTGTGCAGCGCCAAGGGGCTTCTCTGCTAATGCTGGCTTGCAGAGGGTACTTGCGTGTTTGTGTATCTGCGTGCTTGTGTATCTGCGTGTACATATTAGCATGTGTGTGCAAGTTGGCACACCGTGCGGCGCCAAAGGGCACGCAGCTTCTCTGCTAATGCTAGCCTGCAGTGGGTGTGTGTGCGTGCTTGTATTCATGCCTGGGAGCACGTTTATGCAATACTGGACAACAGCACCAAAACAAGTGCACCTACATGTTCCAAAACTCAAAGACACCAACTGAACAAAACACGCACGCACACATACGTTTCCTACTTGCCTATATAGGACCTGACGCACTAGTCCGTTGTCTGCATCATAGCCCAGACGCTGCGCAGCTCTAATAAGAGAAACGCGTATGCCGTGGATGCGTCTCCGGACCTGAGTGCACAACAGAGGCAGAAGCAAGTGTGTGTGTGTGAGTGGGTGTGTGTTTATGCGTGTGTATGTCAGTGTGTGTGTGTGTAAGTGTGAAAGTGTGTGTACCAGGCAAAGACACGATAAAAAACAACACTTGTACGACTACCGCTCAAAAACGCGCGTGAGCCCCTCGGTGTATTTACGTTTAAAAGCATGCACAAACAGTGGCACAAACAGTGGCACAAACACATTTACGTTAAAGGCATGCACAAACAGTGGCACAAACAGTGGCACAAACAGTGGCACAAACAGTGGCATAAATGCTCACAGCAGTGAGTGAGTGCGCAAAAGCAGAAGCACACAGAAATCCCAGGCCTAGAAGCCCAGTGGCACATGCTCACAGCAGTGAGTGAGTGCACAAAACCAGTGGGAGCAAACGCCTGTGCGTCCATGAGAGGTACATGCAGCAAATACAAGGGAGCATGTGTGAGCGTGTCCCTAAGAAGTGCACGCACAAAAACAGTCACACACAAAGATTGCCGGGCGTATTGTTTTGTGCTACAAAAGAAGAGACGAAATGCGCAGGCTGGTCCCTGTTGTGGAATGCATGTGAAATTGTGATTTCCGTAATTTCAATTTTTACACATGATTGCTTTTGCTTCGCACACAGTCCTCTCACTCAATGTGCGATAGCAAGCACACAGGGACTCGTTCAAACGACAAGTCTGTCACGTGCACAATGCTGAGCACAAAACGGGTAAGTGCACATCATGATGGTGGCCGCTGGAGGTGTTTTTAATTGGCAGAATGAGGAGGGTGGTTAGCTCTGAAACTACACAGCCGGAATTTACAACACTAACGCAGTAAAATGTCCATGCTATAACATATGCGGTTTGAGGTTTCCTTGTCAAAAATGCAACTTATACAGCTTAGGCTAAGGGCTCCGGAACTCTTTTATACAAACCTTTCTCGTTTTCCAGCACTAGCAATAGCAATGCAACGATGCCTATGCACGATGCATTATCCTCAACCACACACACTGCGGCATACCTCTTTAATGTCCTCTGGCTCTTCTGGGTCAATCACTGGTCCACTGACAGGGGCAGCTGCGTGTTCATGTATGTGTGTGTATGTGAGTGTGTGTATTTGTGCGTGTGCGTGTGCATGTGCATTTATGTGTGTGCACAGGGGAGGGAAGGAGGCGAATGTGCTTGCGATCACGTGCGAGTGAGAGAGTGTATACACGAGCACATAAGCGTACGTGTCAATGCACATTTCCTGGGTCTGTCAACAGCCCACTGGGCAGGGTTGCACACGCTGCTTCAAAGATCCTAAATCAAGTGCATGTCCTGAATCCCTCCATTGTTCATGTGCCGTTCAATGTCATGAAGAGGGATTTGGAAAAAATAGCAAACCAGGTTTGTGGGGAGATGTGCAAACACAGGGCTTGCATTTTGTGACTTGGATAATTGCATGCATATAAGAATAATGGGGATGAATTAAATGGTGCACAGAGTGAGGGCAATAGATTCTGAAGGATAAAAAGGTACCTTAGCAAGTACTCGTTCTGCTTTGTATGTGCGCAGATGACAAAGTCGCACAAGGTTTAGTCTGCAACACAAACATGATGGGACGGACAGCATAAAAGAATAGATAGGCAGCACTGTGCGCATGATGAGAAGTCCACCCTCTTCTTGCATGTTGCATGTGTCTGTTTCTTCTTAAATCTAAAGGGAAACAATTTAAGCCTGTTTTCTAAACTGGTGCTGTGTGCATGGACAGGCGTATATTGCGCTCGTCGAGGAGCAGCACCTTTCACACATCGGGTGTGAAAACAGGTTGCTGACGCACCTTGACGGGGTGGAAGCACGGGCATGAACCCTCCTTCCTTCCCTCCAGAGCCACCTCCTGCACCGGCTGAAGGGGCTGCAATCCCACCTGCACTGGCTGCGGATGTTGGAGGCTCTGTGCTGGAGGGGGGTGCTGCACTTGACCTCGCACTCCCGCTCTGCTGCTGCCGTGCAGGGCGCGGGGGCAAGTTAGGCCCTTGGGAATTCTTAGCGGGGGGTGTTGCACTGCTGCCATGTTGCTGTGATGAGGGTCCGGAGGACGTACTGGCTTCTTGGCTGCCGCTCAGTGAATTCTGCTGCTGAGTGCTTGCAGCACCTTGAAGGCTTGCTTCCTCAGTGCTTTGCATGTTTTATTGCTACCCAATCAAGGTGTCAACTCCTATGTGTTTCGTGACTCTGATCAGAATACCTCGATCATTATTCCGTAAACTTTTGTTCAAGCATGCAAAACTAAAATTTGTATCTAGTAGTCTAGCACCTCGCACATAAAATGAGCACAAAGTTGAACTTTTGCCAGTTGCCCAATTGCTCTAGTAAGGTGTCCTCCTCTTTGAGAAACTCTCTTCCGTGCCAGAGATTCCATGCCACCGTATCTAGAAAAAACAGTAGGGCTGCACTCCATCAGCCGCAACGCAATTGCAACAGAAGGGGTGCCACATGCGTAGCAGCAAGCGAATCCTCGCCTCAGAGCCCTTCTCAGGAGGCCAGCACGCAGCCTGCCATGAAACAGCTTGGCATCCCAGGCCTTATCCCTCAAGGTATGCTCAAAACTTGGGCATTTCCTCGCTCTGTACTTGGTCATGTGGATTGATGAGCGCATGGACGTGAGCAAGGGCTTGCTGTGTGTGTAGCGCAACAAGCGCCTGCAGCAACTTGTAGCTCCGTGGAATTGAGGCGTGCTCCTGCTCAATGAAGTAACAAAACACACGTGTGCACAGACTTGAAGCTGGAGCTGAAGAGCGAGCAAGAGAGCAGCGAAGTGGAGTGGTGAGGAGAGGTGGATTGAATGGGAATAAGTGTTTCGTTTTACTGGCTGGTGTTGGATACAAGGAAGTACAAGTAGCTAGGAGTAGATCTCTCATAACCATATTTCCCCTTCCCTAACTCCACCTTACACGCCATCGCAATCACTTTGCAGGGACCCGGACACCAAGACCCTTCGCTTCCCCTCAATAATGGGTGGTACAGAGCCGGGAGCACGGAGGTCTAGGCTCGTCATTTTCACCTGTGACAAGTGCGGTGAGTCTTGGTGTCCTTTATGCTTGCAAGAAGGGCAAGGCTGCGAGCCGCAGTTGAACCAATAATCCAAGCTTTTTCTTTCTTTGCTTACCGACTTAGTGTCCTTTAAAATGTTGGTTATCAGAGACCTGGACAATAAATCTAGTGTTGCAGAGGATCCTAAACCACCAAAACCATTCTCAAGCACAATTTTGATTTGAGAGGGTAGCTCACTTAGAGGATTAGTTGTCCGACGGCCTTGTGAGGTGCACCCACTCACACAATTCATGCGGGTAAGGCCTTTGGCCGAGGTCGGTGTGCTACATGTGGTGCGTGTGTATTAGGGGTTAGGGGGCTACGTGTGCTGCCCTACAATTTGAAACTGGGCATTAGCTCAGCCACCAAAGCCGAGGCGCTTCCACCTTGGCAGTAACCAGTCGGGGTTGTATGGTAAGCGGCTTTTTTAGGTGATTTCACTCTGTACGGTGTTTTTAAACCGTCGTGCAGGCGGGCGAACTGCACGCAATGTCAACCCCATAGCTTGGGATCGTGGCTTTGTGATGGGGCAATGTGCGCAGTGTGAGGTAAGTAGGCAGCGTGGCGGGATTGTATTACACCTTGCATTTATGTGTAAGTATCACATTTCACATTTGTACACCACTCCAAGAACCATGAATACCATGTTGTGCAATGAATGCGAACTTCTGCTGTGCTTGCAGGGTGTTGGCATGCAGCACCATGAAATATATCTCTCTGCATACCACAGTGTGGTCACACTTATTTGTGTGCTACAGGTTACGTAACTAGTGAGTGTACTGCAAACCTTTTTCTCATTTCAAATGAGCTGTATGCACCCTTGGCAGCAGTCATGAGCATGCTGTACACTTTTTTTCCCTGTGTGTATTGAATCAGGACATGAGCGTCATTACCGCTTGTAAATAATGCTTGTAAGTAATGCTTGTAAATAGTGTTTGTAAATAATGAGCGTGTATTGAATCAGGAATGCTTGTAAAGAATGAGCGTGTATTGAATCAGGACATGAGCGTCATTACCGCTTGTAAAGCCTCCCTTGTTTTGCCCCCTCCACAATGGGGGTGTGTAGGTCTGGCATGTCCTGTCATCCAACGACCCCAAGATCTACGAGGAGATACGCTACAACTCTCCAGAAGTCAAGGATGCCTACGCTGCACGTATTGAAGCTGCGGGGGCTGCTGTAGGCGTAGCAGGTGTGCGTGTGTGTGTGTGTGTGTGTGTGTGTGTGTGTGTGTGTGCCTTCAAACCCTTTTTACTTTTTAACGTACCAGCACGGTGATCATAATCTCTTCATTAATTCAGTGGCCCTGTCAGCACAGCCTGCTGCAGGAGTGGTTGGGGACCTTTTTATTAGAGGGAGCTTCAGGATCGCCTGCAGCTCCCTGCCAAGGCCTTGCAGGCGATTAGTTTGGGTGTGTGTTTCCAATTTCTGTGCGTTGTACTGCATTGTTGATTGGTTTCTGTGCGTTGTACTGCATTGTTGATTGGTTTCTGTGCGTTTTACTGTGTTGTTGAATGGTGTCTGTGCGTTGTACTGCGCTGTTGAATGGTTTCTGTGCGTTGTACTGCGCTGTTGAATGGTTTCTGTGCGTTGTACTGCGTTGTTGAATGGTTTTTGTGCGTTGTACTGCGTTGTTGAATGGTTTCTGTGCGTTGTACTGTGTTGTTGAATAGTTTCTGTGCGTTGTACTGCATTGTTGAATGGTTTCTGTGCGTTGTACTGCATTGTTGAATGGTTTCTGTGCGTTGTACTGCGCTGTTGAATGGTTTCTGTGCGTTGTACTGCGCTGTTGAATGGTCTGCTGTGCAGGCAAAACAACCGCTTTGACCCCCTCGCAAGTGTAGCCGCTTTTGATACGCTCTTTATACCGTACCTTAGCGTACTCATCCCGCACCCCAAATTCCAGATATATTTAGTAAAATCCCACCTTCCTCGCACCCCCAAAACATATATTTTTGCTTTTCCTGCATCAACCCGCAGGGCCTTTAGCCCTGTTCAGCACCAATAAGCTTCACAAACAACCTCAACGAAAGAGAACACCACCTGTGTAAGGGTCCCAGTTTGCTCTCTGTTCTGCTACTGCCCAGAATCTCAAGATTTGCTTCCTCTTCCTCTAGCCACTATCACTGCTGCTGCTGCTGCTGCTCGTGTGTGCTGATGGTGTTGCTTAGGTGCAGGCAGCCTTGGTGCGTGACCTCATCTGCCCCACTTGCTCATCTTTTAGCTGCTGGGTTGCTCAAACCTGCTCTGCATGCGCTCTCTTCAACCCCTACGCCTTCCTCCCACTCATCTTCCCCCTGCCACACAGCTTCCCCCTCATGCGTGCCAATGCCCCTGAGGTGTCCCCACAACCAAGTTGTGAGACCGTAGCAATCTTTCTCTGGCCTGCCAATCGGTCTTTTGTTGGCTGCCTCCTCCGCCAGCAGCTCATTTCGCTTTTGCTTGCTGGCTTGGACTGTTTGATGCCAGCTGCTGCTCGGCTGTCGCCGCGGCTTGAAAATTCCGGAATTCCCCATCGGGAGTAACCTATGCTCGGGCTGCTGCTGCTGCTGCTGCTGCTGAGGCTCAGGCTGCCTGGTGCTGTGGGACAGGGGGCGGGGCGGGGGGTACCTCTCACTGTTCATGACCGGCAGCGACCCGGAAAGGGTTTATTTCACCAACCCCGCACAACCCCGCAGGGTAAAAATAACATAATAAAAAATACCGCAGGGCCAAAATAAAATACACGAAAATAAAATACCGCAGGGCCAAAACGATACTTATGCGGAGTGTTATCCGTAAGGTACTCGAAATTAAAAGGCCACGCACTGTTTAAGTCATTCATTCGGCGTTGCCCCCAACCCGAGGCATGATGAATGGGGTGGGTTCTAACATGGTCACCTTTTTACCTCATGGCACACCACACATTATTTCTCGTCAATTTTAGCTGTTCTCTAATCCGTAGCAGCCTGTTGTGCTCGGTAGCCCGTCTTGAATGAGGGATTTCCTAGTGCAGGCACACATATGCCTGGAATTGGCCAGAACAATATTTTTATACAGTGTACGCTGGTGTGCGTTTGGTATTTTTGGCATGGATATCATCAAGTATACGGTCATATACTGTAGATCCTCGATCACTTTGGAAATTAATAATCACTTTTGGCAAAAAAAAAATATTAAATTTTACGTAGCCCTCACCAACTGAATTTGAAGTCAAAAATTAATATTTACTTAGTGGTTTTGAGGGCAATTTTAAGAAAAGCCTCCCAGTGTGCCAGTGTAAATCCCGGGGGCCCCTGGCCCTGTCCTTGAAGCCCCATTCCCCAGCTGAGGGGCTGGCTGCTCAGCAGGGAACCATGAGAAGCTGTAGAGGGAGAGGCAGCTCAGGGGGCTGGCAGAGGCAGAGGCAAAGGCAAAGGCAAGGGGCGCGGCTGTGAAGAGGCCCGTGGGGCGCATGCGCGGTTCCAAGAACAAGCCTCCTCCTCTCACAGCCCCTTCAAGCTCTTCTTCTGGGGGGCATCCATCCAGAGTGAGTGCTGCTGGCAAGTGGGTAAGCTCTTCTTCTGGGGGGCATCCATCCAGAGTGAGTGCTGCTGGCAAGTGGGTAAGAGAAGGTTGCTTCTCTGGTTGAGGGAAGCACACGTGCAAGCACTCACAGCTGTCGTTGTCCCCATGCAGCCAATGGTCAGTCTGCCCAGCAGCCTGCACAGCAACAGCAGCAGCAGCAGGGGCAGCAGCAGCAGCCAACAGTGGGGGGTTCTTGAATTCACAAATTAATTCCCGACAGGACCCTCACAAAGTCCCTTTGAACTCAAAAGTTAATCCCCAGACCCCCTTACGAACTAAAAACGGAAATATAATTTTTTGTAATTTGGTGTCATAACGTGGTCAAGGATCGACGGTATATACAAATCTGGGCAAAACCTCCCCTCCCTGTAAGTCGTGCTGGTTTCTTTTCATTGCCGTCAATTTTTCCCCCTAAATTTTTCACTCGTCAAATTTAACCAAATGACATTAATTGCAGAAATTGCTGGTTTAAACTTGTTTGGAATCAACTGTGACCGGTTGGTGTAAGTTGCTTCACACTGTGAGCTACAACACTTCAGCTGCTGCTCCCAGGTATTTTGGGTTTCTGATGACGAGGCCGTACATAAACAACTCCTGCTTCCCTCTTTTCGTCTTGGCTTCCCACGCCTAAAATAAACAATGCCGGTAGTAACTAAATTGCTGCCTTGTTTCCTTTTGCCTCCTGTAGCTGCAAGTACAGAGTCAGAAGAGAAAGGCATGCGCGAAGCTCAGGAGTCCTCGCCTGGACCAGACTCAGGCACGGATAACGACGAGGATGGTACCAGCATGGATGGAACCGAGTGTGAAGAGGAGTGTGAACTGCCTTGGTAGTAGGATTAGCTAGTGATGAGCAGGCTTTTGTGCATCATTTCTCGCAATGCCCATAATTGGCTAGGGCATGACAGGTTGATTTAGGCTGTAGTAATCAACTGGTTTACAAGGTTTGCAAAAGAAGGCCTTCACGTTTACAGGTTTACAGGTTAAGCCATCAGTCAAAACGTGCGACTGCTAGGCTGCTCAAGGTTTGCAAAAGAAGGCCTTCAGTCAAGAAGTGCGACTGCTGGCCTGCTCATAAGAAGCAATTAGTCCACGAGGAAAAAGAAAGCTTACTGTTGTTCTGGCTTAAAAAGAAGACACATCGTGAGCTCCTATTTTAGTCAATTGATTCCTTACCTGTCCCAGTAGCGGATGCCGTTGCTGCGCATGACCGTGATGTTTTCCTAGATCATGCTGCTACGTGCTTGTGACATTGCAGCGATGGTAGGAAGCTTGTTACTGCATTTTTTTAAATGATTGTTTATGCATTGAATCTTGTCAAACTTGTGTGTACAAACCTTGTTTGCACAGTTGATTGCTTGTTTTATCGCATTGTGGGGTTAGTTAGTTTAGTTTAGTTTGGATTACAAAGGCATTTAACCTGGAATGGCTGCTCATCCTATGAGAACGAGGTAAACCTAAAAACAAACCAAGTAAAAAAAGGGCTGTGACGCAACTGGAAAATGCTAACCTTAAAGACACGAGAAGAAATAGGTAAAAACACATCAAAGTATAGATATAGTTCACCTAAATAGACGCATACTGAAACATATTTAAGATCTTTCAATGGTTACAATGGGGGGTGGCCTTCAGCCAGGTTGTTTGGCTGATCGGCTGCTGACTGGTCTCGGCCAGCCACAAATAAATCCATAAGCTCAGAAAGAAAAAGAAAGTCTATTGTTCTGCTGAGAAAGGACATGAACAAGTTGGTTGTTGACCTGTTGCAGCAAAAAGGGTTGGGCTGCTGAAGAGCCCTCAAAAAAAGTTGTAAACAGAAAGGAAAAGTGTTTCCTCAGCTCACAAACTCGATGGTCTTGGCAAATTAAAAGGGCATGCACCTCGTTCTGAACATGTTCATCTTCACCAGGACATTGGTCACATATATACGCAAGAACCATCTTCACCAGGACATTGGTCGCATATATACGCAAGAACCATCTTCAAGCCACGCTGCTGCCTCAACTTTCAAAGTATGCGCACGCAAGCGGAACCTACTTATATTGCGCATAGCATGTTTGGACAGATCAAGATGGAGATACTGTGGTACATTATTCGGCATACGCTCATTTCTAGAAGAAGGGATGGCAAACCAAGAATGATAGGTGGCCAGTTTGTTGTTGTGCATGTTGGGGTCCACCAACTCAGCGTCTCTCTTTCAAAAGGGCAAAACCCACGCACATTGCACAAATAAGTTGGACAAGTTGGAAACGCAGGGACAACTGGAGTTAGAATACAAGTTTGAGACTACTGAAACTGGTCTGTATAACCTACTGGTCTGGTCTGTGGGGTTAGGAAGATAGTTACATCACTGGACAAACTTCTGGCTGAATCTGGACTAGCTACCATTAGATTACAGAATTTACAGGAAAAGGCTCTACCAAGGCTATGGCACTGGCTGAGACCAGTTCTTTTTTACAACCTTACGTTTACTTTACGCTGGCTGATCCAGCAATGCCTATCAGCCCAACATATGTGGCTGCCGATTACCCCCTTTGTAAATCCCTTTGTAAACCCCTTTGTAGGTGCTACAAGTCTGGTGCTACATAAACAATTCTCACAACTTTAACATGCTTTGTATACGCAGCCTTGCAGTCACACGTTTTGACTGATGGCTTTATCTGTAACTTGCAGAAACTCTGAAACTCTCTGTTACAGGCTGTTTAGAGCAGGAAGGTAAAAAAAAAAATAGAAAAATCTTGGTTTGAACACAGTTGGACGATACAATGGCTGGCAAGCAGAAAGGAAGTTCCTCTCGTTCTCTCTCGTCAGACAATGATCCGATTCTGCGTGACTCAAACATCTC
>Ga0307947_1002203_pt1 | contig 15613 bp, 15 predicted proteins | sample OrgLakmetagen232_FD_201840 | JGI IMG/M metagenome (GOLD analysis project Ga0307947, IMG submission 201840) | Saline water microbial communities from Organic Lake, Antarctica - #232 | ecosystem: Environmental > Aquatic > Non-marine Saline and Alkaline > Saline | place: Antarctica: Organic Lake...
CCCCCCTCCCCGGATTCGACTCATATATATACCGACTAAAAGCTCCCCACGTCAGGATTCCTAATAAATAAATCAGTTTGACGTGTGTCGTCCAAAATTTATGCTTCCTACACCCTCCTGCATAAAGTCAAACATTGACGCCTCCTGGTTCCAACCTGCTACTCCTGGAGCTATAAAACTCTGTCGCCCTTTATCTATTTATAAATGTTATGTGATGAACTTCCAGGGTGTCAGTTGAGTCTACAACTGAGGATTGTGTGAACATCTTTCCTATTTTGTGTACGGTCGTACCTAAACAGCGCTTGTTTAAACCAAGCTGGATGTGTCAGTCTTATCGATAATTGATGGTGACCTTTGGATTAAGAAAGTTCTCCAAGAAGCAAGCCCAATCCTCTGCTGGATGGTTTCCGTGACAGTTCTCCCATCTCCTTTTGATCTGAGTATGATGCTTGCTTGAAATGGTGATAAGACCTGACAATCAGGAGGTAAATGGGATGTAGACCACCACGAGTATGAATGTGAATAAAGTAGCGCTCCGATTTCTTTTGGCTGCCCGTTTAAATTGATAGCATGTAAGATTTATTTTTCCATGAGTGCTGTGGCACGTAGAGCAGTAACTCCGAGGATGTGGAGTGGGTTGCTTGTGTGGCTGCTGTAAATGGACCAGGTGCTTGTCGCCCCTAGTAGGATAGTATGGAGTTATTGCAATTGTGCAGCATAGAGAAAAGGCAAAGCCAAACATGAATAATACCAAGCACAATTGGAATCATTGAGCAACCCTGGCAGGCCATGAATCCCTATTTCAGTACACAAGGCGGATCGCGTGATCATTGTGATGAACCCAACCCTAAATCAGCGCCAGGCCCTAAACAACGCCCTTCCCTACCTGCAGTGCTGGTAATGACCACACAATTCCATTGTCTTTTTTCCTGCTAGCTTCGCAAGCCATCTAATATCACTTCTTGAGAGACTGGAACCCCCTGCCTAATCTGGCCCGCATCAGTGATGCGTGCGTCCTTGCTGTTTGACCACTCGTTTTTAGGCTTCCCCATAGCGATCTGATTGATCTTAATAAGCGCCTGATGAGCAAGGGTGAGAGCAAGTAGCACACGCAAGTCTGTCAGTGGGAGAGAGAGGACAAAGCATAACACGAGAGCCTCTGAACAACCCATTACAGAAGGCTTTTAGCCTGACCCACCATTCCCTGCCAAATTTTGTCCCCAAAACGAAACTCACCATTTCCTACTTGGAATGGTGCAGGGGTAGTAAGAAATTACACAAATGAAACACTTCTGCACAAAAAAGGGTCTAAGGGTCTGGGGTCCAGTGTGTGAGTCGGGGGCTGAAATTGTGCCATTTCCCTGCCAAAAAGGTGGCTGTACCCATGCTTGGGTATGTAAATGTAATTCTTGGTCCAAATCTCAGCATTTGCTTTCTTCCCAGACAGGCTTTGGGTCAAACCATACCCATTTAAGCAAAAAAAGGGGGGAGAAAATTTGGACTTAGCACGTTGGGCCTATTTATTGTTGGCAAAAATTGTGCATTTTAAAAAAACCCTGAAAGCACGTTTTTCTTCAGCTACCGACGGAGTGTCAGGAGCTCTTCCGTATTCTTTGCAGGGGCGCCTTGCCACGTTTTACGGTCTGGAATGCAGGGGTTGGGCGGTGGTCAAAAGCATGCATTTCATGCACACCTTTGAACCCCAGCTCTGACACCATCAGCGATCAGCGTGTCATACACACACGAAAGATGTGCGATCTCACCTGCTGAAGTGCTGTGTTCCTGCAGTTTCAGAGGGGGGCCTCATCGCATACTTTTGTAATTTACAGTGTACATGGCATCACAGAGTCGGTTTGGGCCGACTTGGACTGTGTAAATCATCCATAGGATTGGCAGGTTCCCTCTCCAAAAGAGGGGTTAAAGGGGTAAAAAAGCCGGACCCTTACCCCAGACTCCGGACCTTGACCAAAAGAACGAGAATATTGCCTAGAATACCCCTGTATTTTAATTGGCGCTGGGGAGGACCTTGACCAAAAGAACAAAAATATTGCCTAGAACACCCCTGTATCTTAATTGGCGCTGGGGAGGACCTTGACCAAAAGAACGAGAATATTGCCTAGAACACCCCTGTATTTTAATTGGCGCTGGGGAGGACCTATTGGAAATAGACTTTCTGGCAGGGAACCCTCCCCAGCACATATGGGCACTCGTCTGCACAAATGAGTATGCAGGGGCGCTTAGACAAGTCTTAGACAAGTCTTAATAAGAGTCCTGACTACTTAGAAGTGTAAACGTGTGCAGGTTTATTTTATCAAACAGGAATGGTGGGCCTGACTGTTTAGTGAGGGTCAGGTGGATCAGAAATGTGTGGAATTCAACATACTGTATCCATGTAAAAATGTTCCATGTCAGATGCATTGTCAAAGGCGGTGCTTGGCAAATTTAAGATTTGATAAGACACTGTTTTTCACGTACTCAAACAGCTTCTCAACGCACCTCCAGATTAGAAACCACCTCACCAAAAATGGTGTAGTGGGCGTTTAAATGAGGCGCCGGACTCATGATGATTGAAAAGTGGTTTCCATTCGTGTCTGGCCCACGATTGGCCATCGACAGTAGCCCCTGCCATCATACAGGAAATGTGCCTGTTTGTATGTGTTGTGTATGATTTCATAGCTGTCTGTGATAACGTATGTGCCTAGGGTATACATGGTATGAGGAGTAGCAATCGAAGGAGCAGCAGCTGAAGGGGCAGCAACAAAAGCGGCGAATGGAATGCATTTATTAAGCATGAAGACATTTTCTGCTGGCTTTTGCAGCTAGAGCAGCAAGAAAGGTTCAGGCCCTTATGTCCATAGGATGAACATGTATCTATAAAAGCACGTGCCCGTAGGAGGACATGTGCCCATAGGAAGAGCACGTGACCATGGGAAGAGCATGAGTCTATGGGAAGAGTACGTGCCCATAGGATGAACATGTGCCCATAGGATGAAATGTGTCCATAGGAAGAGCATGTGCCCATAGGATGAAAATGTGTCCATGGGATGAATATGTGTCCATAGGATGAACATGTGTCCATAGGATAAAAATGTGTCCATGGGATGAACATGTGTCCATGGGAAGAGCATGTGTCTATAAAAGCACGTGCCCATAGGATGAACATGTGTCCATGGGATGAACATGTGTCCATGGGAAGAGCATGTGTCCATAGGATTAACATGTGCCCATGGGATGAACATGTCTATAGAAGCACGTGCCCATAGGATGAACATGTGTCCATAGGATAAAAATGTGTCCATGGGATGAACATGTGTCCATGGGAAGAGCATGTGTCCATGGGATTAACATGTGCCCATGGGATGAACATGTCTATAGAAGCACGTGCCCATGGGATTAACATGTTCCCATAGGGTGAACATGTGTTCATAGGATGAACATGTGCCCATAGGATGAACATGTGCTCGTCTGGATGGATGAAGCCTCCCACATGGGCACGTGTAATCTTGACCTGATCTCAACAGCGCACTTTTTTGCTTCAGCTCTTCATCACTCGAATCCAAGACAAAATGCCTGACTCGAGATCTCAATAGCGCCCTGATTCACTCCAGCTCAGCACCACGCAATCCCCGACAATGGACACCTGGAAACCATTCAATCCCAGACAACAAACACCTGCAACACCAACTGAAGCATGCGCACCTTCCTATCATGCTTTAAGCTAAGGCCCCCCATGTCATCCCTAAAAGGGGCCCCCAGAGCAACCGGCCCCTCCACCCCAGTTTGGTCAATAAAACGATCGATGATACGATAAAAGTACGCGCCCTTCAAGGTGGGGCCCGCCTCGCCTGTGTTCGCATGTGTGTATATGTGTCGTATGTGTATGTGTGTATGTGTCTTGCGTGTGTGTTTGTGTGTGTCATGTGTATGTGTGTTTGTATGCGTGTTTGTCATGTGTTTGTGTGTTTGTTGTGTGTGTGTCGTGCGAGTGTGTGTGTTTGTGTGTGTATGTGTGTGTGTGTGTGTTTGTTTTTGCATGAATGTGTAAGTGCAGCTGCTATGTGTGTGCATGCATGCCATGGTCAGCAACAATAATCAGTATGTGTAGCGTACAAGTAGGTGCCTTTGAAATAGGTCGAATGGGATAAGATGCGACCTACATTATTCACAGATGTGCTAATCAACATCGCGATCCATACCAGGCTTGTGAGCTTCAGTGGTTTATCAATTTGGGTTTCCTTAACATGCCATAAGGGGGACGACTTTTAAATGTTCCTTGGTTAAGTGCCTGCTGACTGACAGCTCTGAAGCTCGGCATTGTCATGTCAAGTTCCACAGCAATTAGACTTTTACTGCTGCACTTCATGGGGCACGTGTTTATTAGGCCGTCAATCCTGATTTCCGGGCACCCACATGCTGTATCTGACCACCCAGAGCGCCAAGTTTAAATCAAAAATGAAATGCAACGACTAAGAGGTTAGCGAGATAAAAAAATCAATGTGTCATTTTCCGTCGAGGACACCATACTAAGATGTAAGTGCCCTAGATATATGCGTTTAGTCCTCTCGGCTTGTACGAACGGACAGCATCACTACGTGTGAGCACATGCTCTGGTTTGCGTATCAGCACCAGTTAAAGCTGAATTGGAGAGTTGCAATACAACAACCAAGTTTAACTATTGTCTCTTGCTCAGTGCCCACCCTCTTGTAATCTAACGGTTTTCTTCTGTTGGAAAAATGGAAGCGGATCGTGCTGAAAGTCACATAGCAATACAACAATCCTACAGAGCTGGCTAATAGAGAAGCCCAATCTGCATCAAATTGTCTCAGTTTCATTTGATGAGCCTTAAAGCAGTGAGCCACTAAACATTCCCTAATCCACTCACCTTTTGCAGCATTCTGAGTAAAATGGAAGTGTATAAATTGTGGCTCGCTGTCTCAAAATTCCTGAGACTAATAGCAATTGGCCACTGACCATATCATAACCTGTGGCTAGCCTTCTCAAGTTGTCAAAGGCAAAAGCAGTTGACCACTGAACATTACCTGTGGCGAGCCGTCTCAAGTTCTCTGAGGCTAAAGGCGATCGGTCACTGAACAGGACAATCTCTACTCGGCCAAGGGGTGTTCCTTTTAAAGACACATCCATCCAGATCTGCAGAAAGGCCATATAGTCACACAATTTGATTTTGATTTCGGAGAGCACACCAATCCAGATCTGCAGAAAGGCAACATAGCCACATGGCTTGATTTTGGTTTCGAAAAGCACATCCAGATAGATCTGCAACAGTGTTGCCATTATTGTACACTGTTGTACACTGTTGCCACTATTGTACACTATTGTACACTATTGTACACTGTTGTACACTATTGCCACTATTGTACACTATTGCCACTATTATACACTGTTGTACACTATTGCCACTATTGTACACTGTTGTACACTGTTGTACACTATTGCCACTATTATACACTGTTGTACACTATTGCCACTATTATACATTGTTGTACACTAGTGCCACTATTGTACACTATTGTACACTGTTGTACACTATTGCCACTATTGTACACTGTTGTACACTATTGTACACTGTTATACACTAATGCCACTATTGTACACTATTGCCACTATTGTACACTGTTGTACTACTACCACTGTTGTACACTGTTGTACACTATTACCACTATTGTACACTGTTGTACACTGTTGCCACTATTGCACACTGTTGTACACTATTGCCACTATTGTACACTATTGCCAAGATCGTACACTATTCCTAGGAACCAATGACAACATCGTTAGCACCAAGGGCACTGAGCACTGACTCCTGAGTCTTCATCGCTCCATAATGCAAAGCTTTAGAAGGGCAGGGCCCAAGCACAACATTCAAAACAGGGTGTCATAAAGCACAAACCTGGGCACTCACCAAGGGGAGGCTTTTGTTGGCACGTAAGCTAGCCAGGCGACCAGCCTCGAAACCTGGGCACTCACCAAGGGGAGGCTTTCGTTGGCACGTAAGCTAGCCAGGCGACCAGCCTCGTTGTCTATTCTAGCTTGCTTGGAAGCCTGGTACTCGGTCATTTGGTCAGCGGTATTAAGGAGGCCCGATGTCCATGCTACACCTGGATGTTTTGCCAAAACGAGTACGTGCCACGATAATTGCGTGTAGCGTGCGAGGCGCCCCCATAATATGATTATTATATTATCATATTATGCGGGCTCCGCATAATATTATATTTTCTGCATAATTCAGATTTTTGAATGGCGCACAGCGCGCTGCAACTCATCCCAGTCAACCAAGCAGCATGATGGGCGGTGCACGGGCCCTGCTCAGTCTGAAGGAGGAGGAGGACCCTGATGAGGGAGCAGGTGGGCCCCCCCAAAAGCGCAAGGCACGATAGCTCCCTGTTTCCCTTACATTCCAACATAAGCAGCCACAAGGAGCTCATGCATTTTGTCATTGATGCTGAGCTCCCATTCTTGAAAGCTGGACAACCCCCGAAGGGCCAACAGGGGTCAGCTGGGGTGCAGCTGGGGTGCAGGTTGAAATGACGGGCTTGGGTTAAATTTGAGCAGCAGCACCAGGAGCAGCAATCACATCAGCCGTCTTGTTTTTTAGTTTGTCCGGCAGCCTTAGACAATTGCAACGAGCAACTCAAACAAGTTAGACAATTGCAACGAGCAACTCAAACAAGTTGTTTGAAACAACTCAAACAGCGGACTCGTTCTTTGTGTAAACTACTGGTTTTCCCTTCCTCATTTGACATCTTTCTTCTCAACCAATCTATGCAGGGCCCCCACCAATCAACTCCTCAAGTCCAAAAACCCCAGAGTGCACAGTCTGGGATAACATCTTGACTTTTTGAGTGTATTTCCATATAATAATCCCCTGCCACGCTTCGGCGATTAACTCAGTCTCCAAACTATCCTTTTGTACCGCCAGGCTGCAGTACTAGCTTGTTAGGGGGACAAACAGCATGATAGTCATCACCCACAGATATTTTTATGTCATTACATTGTTCATGCAACTCTGCCTCAGCAGCACCACACAAAGCCAGGCGACCATACATACACTCCTAATTCCTTGAATTTTTGCCATACCTGCCCACCCTCTGCCCACATTCTCTTCTAGCACCGTTGCCAGCTCCCCATGTTTTAACCTGCAACACAGCATGAGGGGGCCTTCAGCAAAGCACGGCACTGCAAGGATAGAGACCACATGGTTTTAACGTTGATTACCTAGCCCAACGACTCATCCTTGATGAGGAGGGTCATTGCAAATCACCCCAAGTCACAGCAATTCACTGAGGCAAATTAAATGTATTGCACGTGAATTATGTATAAAAATTCACACGTCCTGCGTGATTAACTGACAGTGTTTACATAGCACACACACACACACACAAACACATACAAACACATATTGCACACACACATCACACACGCACGGACACACACATTAACATGTACACGCACATACACATACACGCACCAGCACTCCTTGTGCTTGCGCCCATCACAGCCCTCGGGCTTAGCACACCACGCCCACACATTGCACGGACGCTGTGACACAAAACGTGCACGGCAAGCAGCGCAGCACTCCTCTGCGCTCTCTTTGTAGTGCCCATCGCCCCACTGTGCATAATTGTACGCAAGATGGATACTGTCTATTAAATAGACCAGTAATTGGGAAGATAAACTTGTAGGAGTATGGTTTTTGACAAAAGAGTTAATGGCTTGAGGAAATGACGCTCTGACCCCAAAGGAAGCAGAAGATCATGATGTGTGAAGGGATATCTGCAACACTCAGCTAATTGTTAATGTACTGCACACTCAACACTACCGGTAAATAGAAATTAAGTCATTATGGCAGAATGTGGGGCAGTGGTGATGTACCCTGTACATTGTGATTGTGCGCAAGGGTTACTTACCTGCCTCCTCTCACGTCTACCAGAAATCACTTTTGCACACCTCTTTTTTTTAACCCCTTGCATGTTGCAAAGAGGAAGGCGACGCGCTGCATCTTGTAACTAGGGAATAACCCTTCACATACATATGCACAGCTTCCCACCTCTACTACTGCGCCGTGGTATTCTGCGTGCTGCTCAGCATGACACTCTAGCGCGTTGACTTCCAGCGGCGGAGCTTCTAATTCCGCAGACACCACCCTGTTTCCGCCCCGTTTGCTACCCATTTGCGCCCGCCTGCATGAAAGATGACACTTATTATGGCTTCATGTGTGTACAAATATTGTGGTTCTTTCATCAGGCAGCTTGCGACATGTTGTAATCAACTTCACGTCTCTGTTCACTATACATACATATGCGTGCAATAACATGCATGCACAAGTGCGTTTGCACCCACCGTCCCCCCGTCACAAAGTGGTCTTCCGCCTGGGAGTCCATGCTTTTTTCCATGCGAGCATGCAGCTGAGTGTGCTTGTTCACTGCTCAGGAAAGTGAGTGACTGTTGGTTATGTGACTTGCTTGCATTGCCATTGATCATCGTGGGAAGACGAACCTGCGAACATCACGAGGAGCATGGTGGCAAAAATCGCGACGGGGATGAGGATTGAAGTCGTCCTGTGCATGTCCCTCTCCCGAGCAGGCTTGGATCCCTTCATGAGATGCATCTTGCCAGAAACGACACCGGGGGTGTCAAAATATCCTTCGCATAGAATCACACGGCACTGGAACAATGATATAATTCATAACAATAAATGTTCATATTGACGAGGGGCGGGACCTATGAATTTCACGACTTAAATGCACCGCCACAAAATGTTGATTTTACATAACACGGATCACTTTTTCGTGGTATCTCATTTCTTGGAGGTGCCTTTTTATTTTGTGGCCAACCGAAAATATATATGTTGCGTATCACTAAAGTAATTATGTTGCATTCGGTGAACTGACAATGGGAAGGTTTGTACCTCACGGAGCAGCTTCCCTCCAGGTCCTTGTTTTCCTTCTACTTTCTGGAGCAAGCCAGTTTGCTGCACAGGAGGAACACGCTGTCCACACGGTCCATGGGGTTCTGGGATTGGGTGGGAGAAGCAGGGTTACTGCCTTCCCGACCATTGAGTTTTACCTAGAACAACAGGAACCGCCTGAAGAAGCGCATGGCCTGTACATCTTCTCGCTCTCGCCCGCTGCTCAAGTATGTACGAGGCATATGCACGGTTGCGTTCCTCTGCACTGCTGCAATCCTTGTACACGATCGCCAATCGCATCAGCAGTACTTGATTGTTGTGTTTTAGATTCCTTCTAATGCTGCTGATGCTTTGAAATTAGGCAAATGTGCATGTTTGAAGCTCAAGTTAGTCGAGCACGTATTTTACAGTGGTGCAAATTTACAGTGCTGCTCTGCACGCAAATTTAACGTGTGCGTCTCAACCAAATGCATCTTCAGCTCATATCGACCTCATTTCATTCGCAAGATGCACAGCATTGCGTAAGGTATTCCTGTTTTATTATTTGTACGATCTTCTCTTTTGTGTTAATACAAGCATATGAAGGTATGTTTCCACTTCTGCAGCGTTGGGTAATAGCCTGCATCAATTAGAAATATGTGCACTGCTTCAACTACACACACACACACACACACACACACACACACAAACACACGCTTTGTCTCCTGTACAGGCCCCCGCAACACAGGACCGACTTATGGCAGGCATCCAGCAGCGGGCGTCAGCAGTGGTTTCCTTCCTACCTCCTTACTCCTGGGTAGTTTTAAGCAGCCCCCATGGAGTTCAGTGGCTCAGTAGCCAGCCTGACACTCTATTGGTAGGATTGTGTGTGTGTGTGTGTGTGTGTGTGTGTGTGTGTGTCTGTGTATTTGTGTGAGTATGTGTGTGTGTTTGAGTCTGTGTATTTGTGTGTGAGTATGTGTGTGTGTGTATGTGTGTGTGCATGTGTGCATGTTTGTGTGCGTGTGTGTGGGGGGGAGGGGGGGGGGGGAGGGCTGGAGATATCAACTTTGCTTCGCCGCTCCTTAGCTGATAAATATTGCAAACAGCGAAATGCTTACCCCGCACAGTTCAAGTCCTCGTGCACATACTTATGCATGTATAACGTATAACGTATAAGTAATTAAGAATGACAACCACTGTCGACATGCCCAGGTGCCCTATCCCCCCCTCTTAAAGCTCGCTCCTGAGTGGCGGCCTATCCTGGACATCATTGCTTCCAATGATACCCTCTCCCTGCAGCGAATTGTCGAAGGCCATCCGCTGCAGCACCCCCCCTACACGCCTCCACTCCCACGCACGCACGAAGATGGGGGGGATTCTGTTGGGCGGGTGGGTGTGCTGCGCATGCATAGAACGCAAGGAAGGGACGGAAGCAGCAGCAGCACAAGTAGTGGCAACGGCAGCAGTAGCGACGCAATGCAAAGTAGCAGTGGTGCTTTAAGCAGTGGCGCTGATTCTGCAGAGGATAGTGATGGTAATGGTGGTAGTGACAAGGAAGCTAGCCGTGGGGGGGCAGGTCTAGACGGGGGTGGCGTCAGGGCTGGTTCAGGTAGTAGATTTAGGGGCAGCGATAGTAGTGATAGTAGAGGTGGCCACAGGCGGCTTCTTACAGAGGAGGTGGGAGTTGGTGGCGGCACTCAGGGTGGCGAAGGGCCTCTTCCTAACTTCTTTCTCATTGATGTGCGCTTCCCGGAGCTCAGTGCAGCAGACCTAGCGCGGATGGGGCTCAAAGGCAGCCAAGGGGGGTCGACAGAGGGTGAGGGTGAGGATGTAAGAGAGGCACAGCAGTCATTGCAACAGCAGCAGCAGCAGCGTCAGCAGGAGCAGCAGCATGTGCACGGGGTGTACTCCCCTGCAGATGCGGTGGCCGGCGATTGGGGGGAGGCCTTGCAAAAAGTTGCAGTGGAGTGTGGGGCGAAGCTGGTGGTGGAGCACAATGATCTCATGGTGGCTGCGTGTGCGCAGGTGTGTGTGTATGTGTGTGTGTGTGTGTTTGTGTGTGTGTTTGTGTGTGTGTGTGTGTGTGTATATGTGTGTGTGACTGTGTGTGTGTGCGTGCGTGCGTGCGTGCGTGCGTGCTTTCGTGCGTGTGTGTGTGTGTGTGTGTGTGTGTGTGTGTGTGTGTGCGTGTTCAAATAACTACACCGTGAGCTTAAGTGTGTGGGTGTGGGTGTTGGCGTGGATGTTGTTCCAAATGTTGCTGATTCCTTGTTCCAAAAGTTAGCTCCTTGTGGTCCCATTTTTAAAGGCATCCTCTCTGCCCCTGCACACACGACCTAGCCACTGTACTCATGCAACAGATCTGGCACCTACCCTCTGCCCACACAATCGCACCCCCTTTGTCCCTCCCACACAGGACCTGGCCCCTGTGCTTGCTTGGCTGATCACCCGCCCGAGTGTGCGCTGGGTGGCACCCTCCTCCCATACTCACTTGCACAACATCTTTGCAGCTGCGGCTGTGCAGTCGGGTGGAATGGAGCCTGGCACGCGCAGCACTAAACCGGGGCTTTTCCCATTTTGGCAGGTACAAAGGGACCATCGGTTTCTTCATGTGCTTGTGTGAGAATGCTGCGCGTCTGTTTGTACGTGTATGAGTAGGGTTGGCCAGAACCATACGTATGATGTATTTTCGGTGTATGTTTGGTGTTTTCAGCAGGGGAATCTTCACGGTTGAATACAGTGAAGGGTAAACTGTTCCAGCCAGACCTGTGTACAAAGCATGCGATCACAATACTTGTGTTTGTGGATGGGCATGTGTATGGGCATGTGCATGTGTTTGTGCATGCCGTGTTTTTGTTGCTGTGTGCCCCTACTGCAGGAGGACAGGTGTGTTGATAGGCTGTGCGCGTGTTGGAGTGAGAAGTGTGCTTATGTCGGAGTAGAGCGGGTTGAAAAAATCTTGGAAGCCAGTGTCTTTATCTCTGTGTGAAATTTGTATACACGCAAGGCATAGCCATGGCTTGACCTCCCCATTTCTTGCTCACCGACTTCTTCCTTTACATCTTTGCGTCTCACTCACAAAGTGTGCATAGAACACCAGCGGCATCCAAGATACCTTCCTCACAGTAAGCAGAGATTATGCACTATTGCAGTGTTTGATCGAAATTGAGTTGCAAACTTCCTACATTTCACGATGCTGACGTGCTTTATCAACGCCTCAAGATTTACTGCATGAAATGCTCGGGTGTTTGTGTTAGGTGGCGAGCCATCGTCTCTGGCCACAGTGGCGTGAATGAGCCGCCCTTGCCGCAAATTAGAGGACATACCTCTCAAGAATGGCTGCGCAAGCAACAAAAATCTCTTCCCACTTTGATCAAGGGAACAGGAGCCACTATAATGCCAAGCAAAATTATCCTTTTCTACCACACACTTTGAGTTTACTCATTTGTTGCGCATCAGCTCTAATGTACACGCAGGCTGGTTTGGATGGCTCCGGTTCTCATTTGTTGCGCATCAGCTCTGATATACACGCAGGCTGGTTTGGATGGCTACGGATCTCATTTGTTGCGCATCAGCTCTGATGTACACGCAGGCTGGTTTGGATGGCTCCGGTTCTCATTTGTTGCGCATCAGCTCTAATGTACACGCAGGCTGGTTTGGATAGCTCCTGTTCTCATTTGTTGCGCATCAGCTCTAACGTACACGCAGGCTGGTTTGGATAGCTCCGGTTCTCATTTGTTGCGCATCAGCTCTGATGTACACGCAGGCTGGTCTGGATGGCTCCGGTTCTCATTTGTTGCGCATTAACTCTGATGTACACGCAGGCTGGTTTGGATGGCTCTGGTCAAATCATTGGCTCTGGCGACAGCGGCATCAACATGCGCTCGTGCTACTTCAAGGATGACTCCGTGAGCTTTGGGAAAACAGGCACCCGCAGAGGCTTCTCGGTAGGGTCTACGAGATTTGACAAAGGGGTAACGGCTGTCGTATATAGCTGATAGGTTGGTGAGCTCTTTCCTGGGCTCAGCCAGCGCAAGATTTTGAACACAGGCACCCGCAGAGGCTTCTTGGTAGGGCTTACGAGAGTTGACTGTAGCAGTGTAGGCTCTGGCATCATGCCAACCGGGTCAAAAGGGAGCTGTGTGCAAGGTTGCATGCAGCCCCTTCCTTTTAGGGGGGCACGTCAGCCGTGTATAGAAGGATAGACTGACGGACTGTTTGCTGGGCTGAGCCAGCGCAAGATTTAAAACATATACATGGATACTCGCAAAAGCTTCTCGGTAGGTTGTGTATCGGTAGGTTTTGTATAACCCTCAGTGACCTACAACCCTCAGTGACCTATACCACTGACCTGTATCAGTGACCTATAACCCTCACATCAGTGACCTATAACCCTCAGTGACCTATATCAGTGACCTATAACCCTCACATCAGTGACCTATATCACTGACCTATAACCCTCACATCAGTGACCTATATCAGTGACCTATAACCCTCAGTGACCTTGCTGCTGCTGCTGCTGCCGTGGTGAGCTTTTGCCAACACTATTTGTCGTGCACTGTGTATATTGGTACGAGTGTGGTGTCCAAGCACTGAGTACAAGAAAGTCCGTTGTCCATTGCGTAATTTGGCACGAATGTGGTGTTCAAGCAGTCAAGTATGAGAATGTCAGTTGTTGATTGGATGATTTGGCATGAGATAGGTGTCCAAGCAAACATGTATAAAAGTTGTTGTTGTCCGTTGTGTGATGAGGTGCAAATGTGTTGACCAAGCACTCGATTATGCGAGTGTGAATTTTGCATTGAGTGCTGAGGAATTTTGCAGTGCTGAGGATGGGTGTGTGCTGAGGATGGGTTAACTTTGCAGTGCTGAGAATGGGTGAATTTTGCAGTGAGTGCTGAGGATGGGTGTGTAATGTGAGTGCTTCAGTGCTGTTGGGCCTGCCCTTCTCGCTCAAGTCGGCACCCAGTTTAATACTCAGCAGATGGCATGCACAAAAAATCGAATTATTCACAAATACCAAATACCCTTCTCGCTCAAGTCGGCACCCAGTTTGATACTCAGCAGATGGCATGCAGAAATAATTGAATTATTCACAAGTACCAAATACCCTTCCTCGTTTAAGTTGGCACTCAGTCTGATACTCAGCAGATGGCGTGGAAAAATAATTGATTTATATACAAATGCCCTTTCTCGCTCAAGCTGGCACCCAGTTTGATACTCAGTAAATGGCACCCAGTAGATGGCACCCAAATTGATACTCAGCAGATGGCAGGGAAAACAAGAAAAAATCTTCTTACACCAACACGTTATTTACACATCAGTTGGGTTGGCCAGAACCGTATGTATACACCGTATATGACTGTAAATTTGGTGATTTCCCTGCCAAAAACACCGTACTTACACCGTATATATATGGTTCTGGCCAACCCTACATATCATTTGCTAAGTAATCAGTGCATCACTTGTAAGACAACGGAGTTGATTAGAAACCTGGGTACCAAACAGCTCCTCCGCCAAAGGAGACAAGTGTTAATTATACTTAGCTTCTAAGAAACAGATGAGCTGCTCAGGAGCACATCCTCGTGTGTGCACAGTGCAGGGTGCCTGACCAAATAAGGTGATGGGTCCATTGATTTCCTTTATACAGATCAATGGAGAGCAAGAGGGAACAAGCAGACGACAACGTCATGCTGTGTTGTTCTCTCACGCCTGGAGGCCTTGGTCACACACTAACTGGTGCCGTTGCACAGCATTGAGGGCAAACTTGGCTTACTAAAACACATAGACAATAGATGTTTATTAAGGTCTACCTACCTGACCTACCTAAGGTATAAACATCTTTCCAGATCTTTCCATTGATAATATTAGGGAGGATGTTTAATCAATGAAACCTGTTTGCTAACCTCATGCAGCTTTGGTCCCTTGTAACTGCAGGCCTTTGCAAGCTCTAGCCACAGAAAGGTGGTGCTGTACGTTGCGCTGAGGGGGGACATGAATGATGCTGACGGCCATGGCACGCACACCTCCGGCACCCTAGCAGGTATACACATCTCCCTAGGTGCATGCCAGACATGAATGATGCAGACGGCCACGGCACGCTCACCTCCGGCACCCTAGCAGGTATACACAACTCCACGGGTGCATGCCAGGCATAGCTGATAAGGACGGCCATTGCTCTTAGGGTTGGATTTTTTTAAATACCTTCGGCGCCCTAGCAGGTGATCATGGGTCTTTGTGTATATGTGAGGCGTCCAAGGCTTACACCCCTCTGGCTCCAGGCGTCCAAGGCTTACACCCCTCTGGCTCCCTAGCAGGTGAGCACGAAATGCCGCCCATGGGCATTTCAATCACAGGCAACACAGCAGAACTGCAACGATGAAGGTGAAGCAGGTCCTGCTTTACATAACTGTGTGTGTGTATGTGTGTGTGTTTGTGTGTGTGTGTGCGTGTGTGCATGCATGCGTGCGTGCGTGTGTGTGTGTGTGTGTGTGTGTGTGTGTGTGTGTGTGTGTGTGTGTGTGTGTGTGTGTGTGTGTTTGTGTGTGTGTGTGTGTGTGTGCTTGCGTGTGTGTGTGAGTGTGTGTGTGTGTGTGTGTGTGTGTGTGTGTGTGTGTGTGTGTGTGTGTGTGTGTGTGTGTGTGTGTGAACAGAGAAAAATGGGTCCTTGGGAGGCGCAGACAACGAGAGCACTGCGCAGCTCAG